>PPCM01000429.1_pt1 | contig 40518 bp, 24 predicted proteins | sample 1555541 | NCBI WGS metagenome assembly PPCM01 (sample SAMN05284479, study PRJNA326546) | Marine sediment metagenome, whole genome shotgun sequencing project. | isolation source: marine sediment | place: Germany: Wadden Sea | collected 2012-09-05
TTAGCGGATACTTTTATTTCATTCTGCGTACTTATGACTTACATTTAGAAGAAGACTATGAAGATTATCATGTTTACGCGCAGCAGAAAAAATATGCGGTGAAGATGCAGAACCATACGAAATGGCGAACGAGCGAATAAAGAACAGAGTAGTTTTGAACTAGCATTGTCCGACCATAGAGAAAAAGATTACTCTCGAGTTAAATTCACCGCCAAATGTAGTTCTAAATTCTTTGCGCAAGACTTAGACCAAACCAGACTTGACACCCCTCTTTTATTTGACCTTTCTCTGGCTCGCGTCGATGCATGCCGCTTGATTTATACGCGTTCTCAGTGAGAAAACCCTCCTATTCCAAAACAGTATAAAGATTTTGATCCTTCAAAGAATATTGGGAATCCAGATAGTATCGCCATCACTCCAACCGTACAATTTTGACCAGAAAATTCACAACTGAAAAAGGGGAGTGAAAACAGATACAAATATAAGGAATCGACATTGGTATGAAATAGACATAACCGCCCCGCATGAAATGAAATTATAACATTATCACTGTAGTCTTACGTCCTTTTTGCACACCGCGACAAGAAGGGGATATTACTTTCAAGTAAAATTAACTTTTTCACTTAATCGATAGCTAGTACTGCGGTGAATGTGGCGGTTATTAGACGCAGGTTTTGCGGTGATTGTGTGGGGGGATTACCAATAGGGCTATATCGGCAACCTAATTAAACATGTCGTCCCGACTCCTTCATCACTCTGCAACTCAATTACACCTCCATGTTTGTCGGTTATGATTGAGTATGCTAGCGCTAACCCTTGACCTGAACCTTCTCCAATCTCTTTGGTTGTAAAGAAAGGATCGAACACTCGCGGCAGGATATCGGCAGGAATGCCTACCCCATTATCATGGATTATAATTTCAAACCACTTATCTACATCTCGGGTCTGTATAGTGATGAGTCCTTTTATACCACTGTGCTCATATTTTTGTTTTAATGCGTGAGCAGAGTTAATTACTATATTAACAAACACCTGATTCAACTCACTAATATAACAGGGCACAAAGAATTTATCGTCTTTAAAATCAAAGACGACATCTGCATGATACTTCCATTCATTTCTACATATTACACAGATATTTCTCAGTGCGTCGTTAATATCCGCAATATCTTTACTCTCAGATCCAGGATGTGAAAAATTTTTTAAAGCACTAACGATAGCTGAAATCCTATTTACACCCTCAATTGATTGCGAAATTGAACTGGGAAGTTCTTTGAAAAAATATTCAATATCCTGTTTATCCCACTTATTTTGCATGTTTTTCTGGCTAGTCTTGCGGACAAAATCCAAATCATTGCTACATTTACTCAAAAAAGAACTGACCCCATTAAAAGCATCGCTCATGAATTTCAAATTGGTCCCAATATATTGGACGGGAGTGTTAATTTCATGAGCTATACCGGCAGACAGCTGCCCGATGAATTCCATTTTTTGCGACAATGCTAACCGGAGCTCCAATTCCTTCCTGTCAGCTATGTCAAATAGAATCACAATAAATTTACTTTTCCCATCAAAAATATCTTCCAAAACAATTCTCTGGATCGGAATCAACTGACCATTGTACTTTGATATTCTAAGTTCCATTTCCGCATTCATGTCATCGCTTACAGAGCAGAATGATATTTTTTTACCGCTAAAACTTACACAGTTAAGGACATCAACATTCATACCTACATAATTTTCTTCTGCCCCTTGTAGCATTTCTATAGCAATATCGTTTATTGTTTCAATTTTCAGGCTTTCGCGATCAACAATTACTATTCCTGCTTTTATTCCAACCAAAATCTTATGAAGCAACTCTTTAACCGCTATCAAATCTTGTTTACCCTTCAATCGTTGAATGGCCAAAGCAAAAAGGTTTGTAAAGGGTTCGAGAGTCTCTATATCCTTTTCGGTATATTCGCCGGATTTATTGGCCAGTATAACTTGCCCAAGTATTTTTTCACCGAGCAACACCGGAACACTGAGTAAGTTGTCCAATTCAATGTGCCCATCAGGAATGCCGGTGGATGCATAGTGATCAGCAACATCATTTGTAAAAAATGGTTTTCTTGTATTAAGACAGTGTCCCCATAAGGACATGAATTCACCATCTTTATTTGACTTGAGCATTGACGACTCATCCACAGAATCAACCCGGCAAGAATTCAGGGTGTTACAAATAATCTGGTCACCTCCCCTTTCGGCATCAAATATGCCTATACAACCATATTTACTCCCAGTGAGCCTTATAACTTCTTCAAGAACAACTTCTGCAGAATTCTCGATTGTTGCATCAGGTCTCATGATCAGCCCGTATAGTTTTACAAGAGCTGAACTGATACTAAGATTTTGTTCTAAAATTTCCTTAGCCTTAATTTGCTCCGTAATGTCTATTATGGCAAGACGGCAATCCTGAGAACCTTCATAAACAAAAGCTTCAAGACGAACATGAGGACCGTTCTTTTTATCCTTAATTAACTGCGTTTCAAAAGCCACCTGTAAATTGGTCTCGAAAACTTTTTCAATAAACTGGTTGTAACCAGGGAGGGATTCGTAAGCAAAAAACAACTGTAAACGAGTATTAATGATTTTTTGTCGCTCTGTTTGCAGCAGCTTTGTTCCTGCTAGATTTATGTGACGAATGGTCCCACTTCGGCTTATGGTGAGGTAACCGACAGGGGCAAAATCATAAAGGTCTGCATAATTGTCCCGAGATTCTTTCAATTCTATTTGCGTTCGCCGCAACTCCTCGTTTTGCAATTCCAACTCAATTTGATGAATCTTCAACTCTTGAATGATGGCCTGCAATTCCACGGAATTATCAGAAGACGACACGACATAAGGGCTATCCTTCACCTGAGCTTCTGCACGACGACGCAAAGTCTCTCGGTTCATATATTTATCATCATCCTTAACCATGATAAAAACCTCCGATTCGCTCAGCCGAAGAATGAAACACTGTCATATCTGTTAATCATGCCCCACTTCAAATAAAAGGCAAAAACGATCAGGACTTGCACCCGCCCTATAGGCAAAACCACGTATTTTTTTCCCTACCCGTCCGTGATGCTGTTCAAAACTATTTGGCCTACCCGTCATAACCGTTTCCTTACATGAATTAAAAGAGTTCTCATCAATCCCCGGCCATATTTCATGCAAAGTCTTTTTTACATCAGATGCTCTCATCAATTTCTCATAGGCCGCATTAACAAAAACAACCTGCGCCTCAATAAAATTTCCCTTTTCGTCAAAAACAGAATCAAGCAAAGCAAATGGATTCGGCATTTCCTTAAAAAGAGCTAAAGCCTCACGTTCTTTCATTCTCAACTGCGCCTCAAGATCTTTAGCCTTACTTATATTGGAGAACGTAATTACCAATCCATTTATCCTGTTGTCCTCTGTCCGATAGGGCATAATTCGAACCTTATACCACATACCGTTTAAACTAGGAATATCCTTTTCTGAGTATACCAACGACTTCATTACCTCTTTTGCGTCCTTAGAAATGTCCGGGTAGTCAATATTTGAAACAATATCAGTAAAAGGGCGACCGACATCTCCGGGTAAGAGTTTAAAAATAGTCGTGGCCTGCGTCGTGAATCTACGAATATTGAGATCATCATCCAAAAACAGAGTCGCTATATTGGTGCTGTCGAGCAGGTTTCTCATGTCATTATTAGACTCATAGAGGTCATCAACCTTTGCTTTCAATTCCTGATTGACAGTCTGCAACTCTTCATTCATTGACTGCATCTCTTCCTTGGAAGTCATCAGTTCTTCGTTCATTGACTGGAGTTCTTCATTGGTTGCTTGCATCTCTTCGTTACTAAGCCTAAGATCTTCCTGTGACGTATACATCTCATGTTTAATTAATTGCACTTCTTCATGAGCCTGCTTTAAATTTTGCTTTAAAATATCTATAGTATCTACATTCTCTCCATTAACCGCATCAACTTCATCATATGTTTTATCCGGAGAGCAGCGTTCTATAAAAACAACCATTAAAACATTCTTTACATGACTAAATCTATCTAATGGTTGAATAATAACATCCACAAAATAGAAACTATCTCCGTTATCTATATGAACATCTTTAATTGTTGTGACAGTTTGATCTCGAAAAGCTTGCATAAAAGCTGAGCTAAGGCGAAAACGTAGGCCTTCACGAGCCATTGCGAACAAATTCCAATTAGCCTTCCCTGCTGGAGGTTCCAGAAATTTTCCAGTGCGGCCGCTAATATTTAGTATGTCACCATCACTTGTAGCCAGGACAGCAGCTGGAGCATATTTTTTTAAAATCAATTGTTCCATCAGATTTTGAGCATTAGGCATAGACATAGGTATTTTAGGTGGTTGCAGTTTAAGAACGGAAGAGTAAACAGGATTAATCCTGTGAGAGAAATGTATTGGAGAGTAAAATCCATCAGTATCACGACGTTTGTAAAGTCTCATTTTAACATCGACAGGACTGAAAAGGTTGGTAAATATCCCTATGCCTTCCGAGCTTCCAAGAAAGAGCACACCGTTTGGATTTAGACTGTAGTGAAACATGGGAATTAGTTTCTCTTGAAGCTCTTTATCAAGATATATAAGCATATTACGACAGATAATGACATCAAGCTTTGTAAATGGCGGGTCCATAACTATGTTTTGCGGTGCAAATATCACGGTCTCCCGGATATCTGGCAAAACCTTCCAGAATTCCCCTTCCCGTTCAAAAAATTTGAGCAATCTTTCCTTTGAAACATCTACTTTTATATTCTCAGGATAAACTCCCATACGAGCTTTCTCGATAGCATCGCTATCAAGGTCGGTAGCAAATATCTGAATTGACATTTTTTTAGGGTCTACTTGAGCTTCCAGGACTTCTTTGAAAATCATTGCGAAAGAATAAGCCTCTTCCCCGGATGAACATCCGGGCGTCCAGACCCGCAAAGTTCCACCATCAGGAAAATCTTTCATCATTGCAGGAAGAATTTCCATCTTGAGGTATTCCCATATCTCCGGTTCACGGAAAAAAGAAGTCACCCCGATTAGTATTTCCTTAAAAAGAAGACCCACCTCCTGAGGATTCTCTTGCAAAAAACGAACGTATTGAGAAATTTCATATATCTGATGCACGACCATACGTCGTTCAACCCGTCTCGAAATAGAGTTCTGTTTGTACTGAGAAAAATCATGTCCCGTTTGTGAACGAAGAATGATTATTACTTTTTCCATTGGACTCGGGTGCTTTATTTCCGACATTTTATTGAAACTAACTGCTAGCATGGTAAAGCTATTTATAATTTCATACGGCAAATCTGATGCAGGAGCGACAACATCAGCTAATCCTGCATCTATACAACTAAGAGGCATACTATTAAATTTCGCAGATTCAGGATCTTGCACAAATGTCATGCCGCCATTTTCCTTGATAGCTTTTAAGCCAAGCATTCCATCTGACCCCATGCCCGAAAGAACAACACCAATAGCTTTCATACGCAAGTCTTGGGAAAGTGAATTGAAAAATGAATCTATAGGGAGACGCAAACCACGTCGCTGGGTAGGTTCAAACAGGTGCAACACACCATGTAGAATGGACATATCCTTACCGGGAGAAATAATATAAACATGGTCGGGCTTAATCCGCATGCCATCCACAACTTGCAATACAGGCATCGAGGTATATCGCTGAAGCAAACTGACCATGCTATCCTTTTGCGACTGATCCAAATGCTGAACGATAACAAAGGACATACCGCACCCATCAGGAACATTGCGTAAAAAGAACTCCAGTGCCTCAAGACCACCAGCAGAAGCCCCGATACCGACGACAGGAAACTCTAGCGTCCCATCAGTAATGGTTCGATCATTATGCGAGTCCGGATTTTCTGCCGAGTTTTCTTTTTTTTCAGGAGCACAGTTATCTAGATCCACTGCTGTCTCTTTTTTCATAATTATTACCTTCGATTAAACACATAAACCAATCTATATATACTGTTTCTTAGAGGGAAGAGAAATTTTAAAATCAAGTTTATTATTATAACAGGACGACACTCAGAACACTACTTAAAATATTTTTTTAAGAATTCATATTGCGTCCCCCTCCGTTTCCGAAAAGGAATATTACTGGGGTTATGAGCGTTTGGAAAACGCTATCGAATAGGTTCAGTTCAGCGGTTTGAAAAGGTAAAAAAGGAGAACCTCTTCTATTTCAAGAGGAAATGTCAGATCAAGTCGGAACTAATACAATGTATACTACCCCTCACCCAACCGATAACTAGTACTCCGCCCGCCTCCGGGGTTCTGCACCAGTATTCCGCGTTCCTTCAAATCTTTGATGTCACGCAGGGCTGTATCTGTGGAGCATTTTGCAAGCTTGGCGTATTTTGAAGAATTCATGTAGCCTTTGAAGTTTTCATCGAGCATACGTTCAAGCACGGACCGCTGACGGTCATTGATCGACGACTGTTGGGAAATTCGTTCCCAGAGACTGGCTTTATGGAGTACGTGACTCAGCGTGGATTCGGCATTAATCAGGCCTTCTTTCAGGCAGTCCAGAAACAACTCCAGCCATTTGGTGATTTCAGGTGTGCCGCACTGCTGCCGCTCCAGATGGGAATAGTAATCCTTGCGCTTCAGCTCAATCTGCGTGGACATGCTGTAGTACCGCTCCGCCGCCCCATCAGCACGGGCCAAGACCATATCCGCGATGGTACGCGCAATACGTCCGTTGCCGTCTTCAAAGGGGTGAATGGTAACAAACCACAGGTGAGCTATTCCGGCACGTATAACCGGATCAGTATCATCTTCACTCTCGAACCACTCCAGAAATTTTGCCATCTCAGCTTCAAGGCGATCAGCATCCGGTCCTTCAAAATGGACTTTCTCTCGTCCGATAGGGCCGGAGATTACCTGCATGGCTCCAACTTCCGCAGGCCGCCACTCAGCAACGGTAATCCGCTTTATGCCGCTGCGCCCCATTGGGAAAAGAGCCCCGTGCCAGTCGCAGAGTCGATCTTTAGTCAACGGCTGCGCATATCGCTGCGTGGCGTCGAGCATCATTTCAACTATGCCGTCCACATCACGCCCTGCCGGTTTCAGCCCAGCAATGTCGATTCCCAGACGCTGGGCAATAGAGGACCGTACCTTCTCCGGATTGAGGAGTTCCCCTTCTATGGCTGACGAATGAACTATGTCATTAGTGAGAGTCTTCAGGCCCGCCTCATTTCTCAGATCAAAGCCCAGATTACCGATCTTACCAAGCAGCACGCCCTGCCGATGGCGCACGTCTGCCAATTTGGAAATGAGCTTTTCGGCGTTCCATGAGAAGTTCGGCCAGTCTTGATGTTCGTGTAGGGACATTGTTTTTTGGGGTGTTTGCGGTGAATGCGGTGGATATTCGCCGCAGGTTTTGCGGTAATTGTAGGGGGTGGATTTTGGGCAATGGCAATGGAATCCATACTTGGCATTAGGATTCTGCCCTATAACGCTTGACGTGACACCCTGTGCGTTATATGTTTAATTCATGATTAAGTCATTTAAGAATCGTGAAACAGAAAAGTTGTTTAAACGCGAGTATTCACGGATTATCCCTAATCAACTAGCTAGAGCGGCTTATAAGAAATTAATTCAGATTGATTCAGCTCATGATCTTAAAGACTTAAAAGTTCCTCCGGGCAATCAGCTTGAACTTTTAAAAGGCAATAGAGCAGGACAATATAGTATAAGAATTAATAATCAGTACCGAATCTGTTTTGTATGGGAAACGGACCACGCTTCACAGGTGGAAGTAACAGATTATCACAATTAGGGAGGTAAATATGGCAGATTTTAGCCCAGTTCATCCCGGTGAAATTTTACTGGAAGAGTTCATGGAACCATTGGGACTAAGCCGCAACAAGCTTGCAACGGCTCTTTGTGTTCCAGCACAGCGCATTGGACAGGTGGTGAAGGGACAAAGAAGTATCACCGTAGATACTGCCATGCGATTAGCAAAATTTTTCGGAACAACTCCGCAATTCTGGTTAAACATTCAGCAGCGATATGATCTTGAAGTTGCAAAGGACGATCAGCTAGTTGTCCGCATTGATAGAGAAGTGCGGACTTGCGAAGAACTTCATTTGTGCGCTTGAATTAAAGGCAATTAAACACAGTAAAACCGGGGTTATCTGCTTAGATAGCTCCGGTTTTTTATTTGGAAATCATCTTTTCAGCGTTCCATGAAAAGTTCGGCCAGTCTTGATGTTCGTGTATCCACATTGCTTTTGCCCTTGTTTGCGGTGAATGCGGGTGTTATTCGCCGCAGGTTTTGCGGTGATTGTAGGGAGTATTTGGGGCAAAGGCAATGAAGGATGCATAAAAATATCCAGATTCCAAAAAATATATTTTAATTGTTTTTACTTCAAAAACACCCATATGCGATACGGAGTATATCTATTCAGCGCACATCACAAACCACAGCTTTAAATCAAGTTGACTTTATATAAAAAATGGCTGACAGTAACAAATAAAACAGAGCCATTAGTGCCATTTTTGAGCGACAAAAACAAACAAACGACTGACAAAACAAATTTCTGAGACCAACATGAAACAAGTAAATCATGAGCTAAACGACCTCATTGAGGGGTTTGTTGAATTATACGATGCAGCAATTGAAGCAGATTATACAAGAGTAAGAAGATTAGGGGGAGCATTTTCTAAATATTTTGAATCTCTTGGCAACCCTCATGCGGCAAAAAAACTCCGAGCACTAAGCAGAAAAAAATCTGCGCCACTACAATCCTCTGGCTACATAGAAAGCTTGCCAGTCGACTCAAAAACGAGAACTCATCTTCTTGACGAGCTAGGGACACCTGAATCTCCATTATTCTTAACGAAAGCCAACAATTCAACCATTGATATGTTTATCAAAGATGTTCAAGGAGCTGAAAAACTTATAGAATTAGGATTGTCTTCTCAGCCACGAATTATGTTGTCAGGCCCTCCCGGCACAGGAAAAACTCTTCTTGCAACACATATAGCTTCAAGGTTAAACATACCAATATACGTTTTAAGATTGGATTCTGTAATCTCCTCTTTTTTGGGTGAAACAGCAAAGAACCTCAGAAATGTTTTCGATTTCTTCTCTAAGAAACAAGCAGTTCTGCTTATAGATGAAATTGACGCGGTAGCGAAACTTAGAAATGATAAGCAAGATTTAGGAGAGTTAAAGCGCGTTGTTAACACTTTGATTCAAGGACTTGATGCATTAGACGACAGAGCAATTGTTGTTGGTGCAACGAATCACTGGGAGTTACTAGACAAAGCTATATGGCGCAGATTTACTTATAAACTTTTTATAGATTTTCCAAACTTGGAAGCTAGAAAAGACATGATCCACCACTTTCTATTTGAATTCACTGAGCCTAAGGAGCTAGATAGTTTAGCTAAAATATCAAAAGGACTATCAGGAGCGGATCTAAAATCCATCGCACATCTTGAAAGACGAAATGCAATTATTAATAACCGTGATATTAGCTTAATATCGGTCATCGATATTATGACACAATATCAAGTAAGTACAAATTCAATCAATATTAAAAGCGACTACACCCCAGAAGACAAACGAGAACTGGCCTTTAATTTAAAAACTAACTTCAAACTAACTCAATCAGAAATTGCAAGACTATTTGGTGTCTCACGGCAAACTATTTCTAAAATGATGCGGAGGAAATCAAATGCCTAACAGCAACAAATCTCAAAAACCTATTTTAAATCCAGCTCTTTCGTTGCTAACTAAACCTCGGCTTAAAAGCGTTCCTGGTCGAGGTAAAGAAAGCAAACACATCGATCAAGACCGACTATCCACTAATATTGCTTATTTACGAGAAGAGCTCCCCTTATTAAGGGAACAATACGGTGATAAAATTTTTGCAAACAAAGTAATCTTTAAAGCAAAACTACAGACTAAATATAGCTCTCCTAGCCATACTCCTGACGATTTATTTAGTGACAAAGATGGAGCAGAATATCTTACTTCGACGAATGATGGACATTTGTTTGAAATAGAACAAAATAAAATTGGCCTAATTGCAGAGTCTTTGGCAAAAGCTAACATCAGGAAAAAAGTTGATATTTCAAGGCTGGATTCAGTCGAACCATATATGTCAAAATTTGAATACTCTCCTGACCAAATCAATCAAATATGGAATTCAACTATTTCCAACAAAAACGGGTATAAAGAATTTGCTTTTTGGCTTATGCCGTTCCTTTCATCCCAAGCCAGAAAATCAGTTATTACTAGCTTGCTGAGCCATATAGAAAACAATATTGACATCAACATTCAGGATAAAACAATTGATGATTCAACAACGTCATGGGTTGCATCGTCACGAAGTAGTTTTTCTAATACCTTGAAAAGTAAGATAAATCTTTATCTCACTGGAAAGAACCCAAGATTTTCATTTACCGCTACACATGCTGACGAATTATTATTGCTAGTTGGCTCAGGGATCATTAGTAGACTTCAACCTAAAACTAAGTTTCAATCTTCTATGCCTCCGGGGAAAGGCAAAGAACCAGAACGCCCACTCACGAGAGACCTAAAAGGAATGCCTATTGTAGCTGTCATTGACGGAGGACTAACAGCTCACTCTTATTTTAACGCTGTTGCATATTGGCCAACAGACAAGCTTATTTCAGATAAAAACGCCAATAATTTACATGGAAACCAAGTCTCCTCTTTGATTGTAGATGCAACTGGATGGAACAATAATCTAAATATTCCAGATTTACCTTGCAGAATAGTTCCTATGCAATGCCTATCAAAAAGTATCGATGAAAGCCCCGACGATGACGACTTCATCCAATACATTGATCATATGATGAATCAATACGCTGATGTTAATATCTGGAACATATCATGTAATCAAATGTCCTGCTGTGACAAAACTCAGATCAGCCATATTGGTGCAGAGTTAGGAAGACTATCGCGCGAACACAACAAACTCTTTATTATAAGTGCGGGGAATATCGCTGATGATGAAACTACCATAGCTCCTCCTGCAGACTGTGAAAGTGCTCTAGTGGTTGGCGGGAGAAGCTATGATGATAATGGAATGGTTGCTGGTCCATGCCAAATTTCAAGAACAGGCCTTGGCCCATCAAAACTACACAAACCTGAATTAAGTTGGTTTTCAAAAGTTAGAGTACTGGGCGGAGAGATATCATCAGGAACAAGTTACTCTGCTCCTCAAATTGCAAGAATTGCTGCTCACACATGGGCCAATTTAACTGATCCAACTCCTGACATTGTTCGCAGTTTATTGATCAACAATTGTGATTTAGACTCATATTGCCCAAGTAGAGGATGGGGAAGTCCAAACTTTTCCGAAATGCCTTGGGTCTGTTCTGACGAAGCGGCAACATTAGTATGGACATCAGAACTAAATTCAGGAGTAAATTATTATTGGCACGACATAGCTATTCCATCTACAATGTTGGATGAAAATAATAAACTAAAAGGAGAAATAATATTAACCGCGATATTAGATCCAGAAATTAATCCTTTACCAATTGGTAACCCTATACTTTCGAGATTAGAAGTAAGTTTACAGCGTTCTTCTGGCGGAACAAACCTTTTAGGATCATCGAAAACATCAACAGGATGTGATAGTTCTATATCAAAATGGAACCCTATACGTGTACATAAGAAAAAATTTGTAAGCACATATATCCCTGACGGGCTAGTAAGATTACGAGCTAGAATTTTATATAGGGATAGATCTAGGTTGACACGAGATATGGATAATACATTATCTGAAATAAAATCTTCTGTTGCATTTTCCCTGACATTTAAATCCAATAATCCAGACACATATAACTCATTTGTAAGACAAATGGGAGTAAATGTAAGACCTGCTGTTGTCGAAACTGATATTGAAGTTGAGATTTAAGACTGACTTCATTTAAAAAGAGCGTTCCAATTTTCTTGGAATGCTCTTTTTAATAAAAATTTCATTTTCTGCCCACCACCACGAGTACCCCATTCCCACAAAACTTAAAAAACCTTACATCCCGACATCATACACAACCAATTCGATATCCCCCCAAAAACACATCCCCTATATCAACCATCAAAACCAATAAATAAGCCCCCGGAAGGCATAACTTCCGGGGACTTTTTGTAACAATGGTAATGAAGGATTAATTGTTGCCGGAATTCAATTGAACGATAGTCCCTTGCAGCTCCTCTGCCATAACTGCCAGATCGGCAATGGAGCAGGCGGACTGCTGCGCGCTGTCTGTTGAACCTTCCGCCAGCAATGCAATGTGCGAAACTGTCCTTTCAATATCTTTGGATGCGACCGACTGCTGACTGGCGGCTAATGCTATGCCCTCAATCTGTTCAGCCACGTTGTCGGACAACCCCTGAATTTGTTTGAAAACATCTACGGAATTATTGACCTCACTATCAGCCGAACAAGCAAAAGCGAGGGCCTTTTTTACACCTTCGATGTTTTCATGGGTCCGGTCCTGTATGCTGGAAATACAATTATCGACTTCCTTGGTAGCAACCATAGTCTTCTCAGCCAGCTTACGGACCTCATCAGCGACTACGGCAAAACCTTTGCCGGCCTCCCCGGCCCGGGCAGCTTCAATGGCTGCGTTCAAGGCCAGAAGATTTGTCTGATCGGCAATTTCATTAATAACTCCGACAACTTCACCGATAGACTCAATTTCAGTTCCGAGACTGATCATATCGCTCTCAAGGTTTGAAACCGTCCCGGAAACCATCCCCATGGCATCTCTTGCCCGAAAGACCACCTCGATTCCACCTCCGGCTTCCTTTCTGGCATCATTAGCGGTGCAGGAAACACCTTCCGCTTTTTCCGCAACCTCCTTGGCGGTAAGATGCATCTGCTCCACAGCTGTAGCCGAGGCATTCATATGCCCCTGCTGCTCCAAAGCACCATCGGCAATTGCCTGCGTCCTGACTTTCAAGTCAGCGGAAGCATCAGTCAAACGCAGGACGATTGCTTCCGCCCTTGCAGATGCCCCGGTTATTTTCTCCATGAGAGAAAGAGTATAGTTCTGCTGCTCAACAGCCTCATCTCTGGCTTTCTCTGCAAGTACGGCCTGATTTACGGCATCCTGCTCCAGCAAACGGGCCTCATCAATACCATCCTTGAGTTTGCCGACCATACCGACCAAAACATCGCGCAGCTCCTGTAGTTCCGCTGCAAACGTTCCTTCCGGCGCGCAGTCGAGCTTTCCTCCGGCCACAGACTTTGCATACAGGCCGAGTCTTTTCAGCGAGGAAGAAACAGTCAGCATCACCCAGAGCAGGATAAACAGGACCGCAACCCCCACCGCAACTTCTATGGCGATAACCGTATAGCCGATAACTGCGGAATCACGCTTCAGCTGCTCAGAACTTATGCTTAGAATTTTATCATACAACGGCTCCACTGCCCTAGCGGACTTGATCAGTTCAGCCTTGAGATCGATTATTGAATTTTCCAGCGCAATATATCGGTGAAAGGCTTCGCTGTAATCATCAAGAGCTGTGAGCAGAATCCGGGCGCGCTCCTCAGGAAAGGAGGCCTGCACCTCGTCCCTGATCCGCAGAATCATGGAATCAACTAGATTAACTGGTTTTTCACCGCCGCGAATTATATAATTCTTCTCCTGCCTGCGCATCTGAAGCACAAGAATAAGCAACTCGGAATTGATTGTGCCTTCCTTGAAAGCTTCTTCCATGTTTCTTGCCGCATTGATGAAATTCCAACGCAGCCCCTCGTTCATAGTAAGGCCTTTTAATACATAATGATTATGCACTTCAGTCAGGAATTGCTTATAAGCGTCTATGAAGCCCACCACCCTCACACATGGTTCCTTCAAATCAGACGAAAAAGATTGGACCTCGACCACTTTCTTTGCCGAGTCCCCCGCATGCTTAATCGCCTTATCAAAAGAAGAGGAGTCCATGCGCAGTATGAAGTTTTTCTCCTGCCTCCTCGCCTGCAAAAACAATTCAACCCCTTTATTCGCAAGCATCTCGACTTTACGACTGTTTTCAATAACCCTGTCACCCCAATAATTTACGCCAAAGATAGCGACAAGGCCCATAAGCGATGTCATAAACACCAACATTAATTTTGCTTTGATACTCATAATGACTCCGTGCACCACTCTTTACGTTGTTTAACCGGGAATAAGGACAGCGTCAGTCAATATTGCAGTTGATAATATCTACAGCACCTTCGTCCCAATTCCTGATTCGCTTGTTCTCCACCGCCAACTCGATCACGGATAAAAGCTTCTCAATCGCTATCGGCTTGGCCAGATAGTCGAAAACACCGTTTCGCATCATCTTGAGAGCATTTTCAATGACCGGAAAACCAGTCAGGAGAATTATTTCCACTGCTATTCCATGCTTCTTGATAATCGTGAAAACATCTTCGCCCGAAAGACCGGGCATATTACTGTCCAGCAGGACAACATCCACGTCACCCTTTTCAAGCACATGCAGGGCGGCCATTCCGTCGGCAACCGCCACAACCTCAAATCCGGATTTATCAAGGATGTGTTGCAGACTTGCCCTGAACCGATCCTCATCATCGACAATCAGAATCCGTCCTTTATTGCTCATGACGACCTCGTTCCATCTGCGGGAATTGCCACCGAAAAGACTGTCCCCTTACCGGGTAAGGACTCCACATCGATAGTGCCTCCCAGCTGATTGATAATGCGCAGACTTACAGCGAGACCAATTCCTGTTCCCTCTTCAGAACTTTTGGTTGTGAAAAAGGGAGTGAAAATTTGAGGGAGATCCTCCTCGGCAATACCGGGACCATTATCAGCAACATCGACAATAATTCTTTCCCCCTCACGCCTGCTGGAAATAACTATCTCCCCTTTCTGGCCAACGGCCTGAATCGCGTTTTTAAAAAGATTCAGAAATACCTGCCGCAATAGCGGTGGGTCCGTGTTGGCAAAAAGGCTTTGCGATGAAATATCCCGGGTCACCTTTATTTTATTTTCGGAGGCTTCTTCCTCCACCAGCACAAGCAAACCTTTCAATAATTTATTGATGTCCACCTGTTGTGTGACCGGCAATCTGTTCCGGGCCATATCCAGCAATTTCCGGGTAACTTCCGAACACCGCTGGACCTGTCCCCTGATGACTTCTATGCTTTCATCAATCTCATCCGTAAGCGGACAACTCTCTGAAAATTCAAGACTAACCCTTATTATCTCAGCTTCCTGCATAATTATATTCAGTGGATTATTAATCTCGTGGGCTATACCGGCAGACATTTCGTCAAAAGAATTCATGCGCTTAAGATGAGTAAGCTGGCATTCCAATTCAAGATTTCTGCGCTTTGAGCGCAACAACTGTTGCTGAATAGCCCCAAGCAATGAAAAACCGGCCACACCAGCAATAACTCCAACAAAGGCTGTGTAACCTGCATTGACCAGTGATCCTGCGGCACAGATTAACACAAGCCCGAAAAAGACATGTCGTAACACATTGAAATCTCTAACTTCCAGAGCGGACATTTTCTCCACCACCTTCACGTTTTAAGACCGCATGCTCATAAGCACTTCGAATCCTTTCAATAAGGTCGTCGATTTCAAAAGGTTTAAGAATATAGTCATAAGCTCCGTGACTTATTCCTTCCAGACCGGAAGCTACTGAGCTGTGACCCGTAAGCATGATCACTTCCACTTCACTATGCTTACGGCGCATATGTTTAAGGGCATCCATTCCGCTCATACCGGGCATCCTCACATCAAGAATGACGACATCCACAGGATTGGCGGAAAGAAAATGTAAAGCTTCAGCTCCACCGGAAGCCACTTCGACATCAAAATTTCTTCTTTCTAGCCTTCTTTTGACCAGCTTCAAAAAATCAGCTTCATCATCCACAACAAGCAGCTTTATTCTGGACATGATTCCTCCTGAATGAAGATATTCCTGTTAACCAGCGGCAACCGCACAATAAACTGCGCTCCGCCTTCAGGCTTATTTTGGGCCCTGACACTCCCCCCTATTCTGTTGAGAATCGTATAAATAATGGAAAGGCCTAATCCCGTACCTTCCCCGGCTGACTTGGTGGTGAAAAAGGGATCGAACACCTTGTTGAGGAGTTCAGGTGGAATTCCCGGACCGGAATCAGCAATTTCGAGCTCAACGAAATCACCCCCGCTTCGGGTTGAAATCCTTATAGAACCGTCATTTTCCACGGCATCAATTGCATTTTCCATGAGATTTAAGATAACCTGCTGGATCTGGTTAAAATCAGTTGAGATAGCAGGAAGGTCCGGGCTGAGATCATACGTGACCCAAATGGTCCGGTATAAAATTTCATTATCCAGAAATGACACTGTCTCCCGGACCAGCTGATTGAGATCGACATCATCCTGCACCGGTTCCATGCTGCGGGCAAAACCAAGCATTCTGTGTGTTACCGAGCGGGCCCGTTCCACATGACGTTCAATATCCCCAAGGGCCTCTTCCAGCTTTGGAAGGGAAGCCACACCCTCGAAATCACCATCAGTAATCATGTCCCTGACCCAACCTGCACTTTCCCTGATAATGGAAAGGGGATTGTTGACCTCATGGGCCACTCCGGCAGCCATTTTACCAAGTGATGCCATCTTTGAAGACTGCATGACCGTGGCATCCATAAGAGCCTTGTCTTTATCCGCAACCATTAATTTACTGATGATGGAAGTGATGACGAAATATGTCCCGGTAGAAATCATCAGAGCACAGACAAATAGCAATACAAAAACGAGTGACTGATCACGAATAACCGGGGAAAGCTCCTCTTCAGGATTTTCAAGAACTACGAGACTCCAGTCGACCATGCCTAATTGCATTATCCCGGCCACAATTCGAGTCCCGTGATCATTCCATTTAATTATATCGACACTGCCACCGGGAGAAAAACCGGGAAGGATTGCCTTGGAAAGAATCTCGCCGTTACGTCTGGATGATGTCTGCAGCAAGGAACTGGAGTTGATTAAATATGCATCACCCAGCAACCCGGTACGGACGTTACTCACCAGTGAATTAAAAACATCAGAATCAATGGTGGCCCGCAAAATCCATGTCCGACCCAGTTCACGGCGTTTAACGGCGATCACGAAATGAGGAAAATTCCTGTACCCCATAAAAACATCACTGATAAACACCCCTTTAAGCATGGCCTGATTGAACCACCGCTGGTCCTGATAATTGATGTTCTTCAAATCATAAGGACCGCAATAGGCAACATGGTTACCCTGCTGATCAAATACACCAAGATCAATAAATGAATTCGATGTGCTGTAAATGGCATCAAACAGGCTGTTAAGTTTTTCCTGATTTGAAATTTCAGAAAAATAATTGGTATTGGCTATATTCTGTAATTGAACGACACGTTCCTCCAGAAACATATCAATGGCATCAGCCTTGTTGAGTACGGTCAGCCGCAGATTACTGCACAGTTTATCTTCATAGGAATCACTGAATTGATCATAAAGAACAAAGCCCAGCAGGAACAAGGGAATGAGCGAAAAGGACAGAGCTGTTGCAGTCAATTTCCATTTCAACTGGAGATAGTGGAAAGCTTTCATTTTCCACCTCCCGAGAGCAGGATCCCAATCTCCCTGTGAAATTTATTCCGATAGTTCTCAATCGCAGAACCATCCTTCATTACCATGTCCAGCTGCCGGGTCTGAACAAGCAGATATCCGGCAACAACCAATCCCCTCTCGACCATATCCAGAGGAAATCCTTCCATACGGGCGTAGAGGACATCCTCACTTACTGCGGTATGAAATCCATGTTCAGCCAATATTTCAGCCACCAGCCGCAATCTAAGGGAGCGTCTGCCCATATCTGCGGCCCCACCCTTAAATTGAAAAAGGACGTAATTCATTTCCGTATCATCGCCGGCAAAACCCTCAATCGTGCAGTAATGAAAGCCCAATCGGGACTGCAGGCTGCAATAGTTACGGCCAACTATGAAATAACTGCGTTCCCCCATGCTGTTGCGCACTCCCGGAACCAGAGCCGGATTGCAGGTAGCCCCGAAAAGAACCGAAGCTAAACCGTCAGCACATACATCAGGAGGCCCTTCCCATGGAAAACCGGTCATGCCGTACCATAAGGACTTCATCGCATTGGAGCGGATATCCTCTAAACGCACATATCCGTCATCATTTGAAACAATATCATCCGAGATTCCACCGCCAAGATCGATAATCCAGTACTGCAGCCTTTCCCCGTCCATGATCTGCCTTGCGGAGTCATCAATTCCAGCACGCTCCTTAAACATTTCTACAACGGCTTTTTCATGGCAGAAACGTGTAATATCGTGCAGAGTTTCACATTTCTCCGGTATAAAATCCGGGCTGCGGGGATCAGTCAAAGTCAGGGGAGTAGTCAGCTTAAGTACAGATTCAAGAGCTTTTCGTACCGGAGTGTCTGAATTTCGAACCTTACTTTTTCCAACATTACTACCAAGGCTTCCCGAAAGAACCCGGCCCTGAACAGCGTCAACGATAACCTCTCCTGCTCCCTTCAGTTTCTCAACAGCACCGAGAACACCGATCAAAGCAGGTATCTCATACTCACGGGCCACATTTGCCAGATGTCCGGTACAACTACCGAATTCGGCCACAACGGCTGAGGCATCAGGAAGCAGAGCCGCCAGTTCAGGGCTGGCGACTCTGGTAAGGAGGACTCCCCCTAAGGGGAAATCGGCCATGTCTTGCCCATATTCGATAAAATAGGGAATTCCTGATGCAATCCCGGAACTTGCGGGCTGGCAGGAAGCTATAATTACAGGATAACTCTGCCCATCATTAAAGCTTTCCAGTACATCCTGTTGCGCCATTATTCCTAGAGGACGGCATTGCAGAACATACAGCATCCCATCACCGGTCAATGCCCATTCCATATCCTGCGGGCAATCGAAATGATCTTCCAGGGTCAGTACTGTTTGTGCTATACGGGAAAGTATTTCGTAATCGATTGACGGGACATTCTCTTTTTCCGGCCTCAGCCTCCGGCGGACAACGCTTCCATCGAAATTCATGAACTGTCCCCATTCCTGATCGGCAAGCTCCTCATGAAGAACTTCCAGTGAATCCCTGTCCAACCGCCAATAATCACTTCTGGTGATCCCGCTCACAATACAACTGGGCAGGCCATGTACAGCTGAAACAATTATCTGCCCTTCATGAAGCCCGGAAGGATCACGACTGTAAGCCACCCCACCGGCTACAGCATCAATCATTTCCACACAACCAACACACATAACCATTTCATCATCACGTATTCCATGATTCAGGCGATAGGTAACAGCGGAGGCAGTATACATACTGGCAAGAACATTACGATAAGCCTCTACCACCTCGTCAGGTGCAACTCCCAGTTCCGTATGAAATTGTCCGGCAAAGCTTGTCTCTGAACTATCTTCACAAAGGGCACTGCTGCGCACGGCATGAGAAATTTTTCGCCCGGCAGCCAATTGGTTTGCAGCAGCAGAGATTTCACTTTCAAGATCTTCTGGGAATTGACAGAGACTGATGGCTTCCTGAATATTTCTTTCCAGCACCCTGAGAGATGCATAGTTCTCTTCACCGCAAATCTGAGCCACCCTTTGCAGTTCATCTCCAAGACCGGTTTCCCGCAACAAGCTCCTAAAAGCAGAAGCTGTAATGGAAAAACCATCCGGGACGCGAATTCCGGGAATAGACGAGATCTCACCCAGCAAGGCCATCTTTGATCCGGCTTCGGAGATCAGACTGGAATTCAAATCTTGAAGGTTAAGAATGTTAGGCCCGTCATGACTCATTTCATCAACGGAGAGTTCCTTATCCATCAACGCTAGAATCCTGTTAAAAGTATCCTTGAGCCTTTCATACCTTCCGGGGGCAATACGGCACAGCCTCTCAATAATATTACGCACATCAGCGGAAATCCTGATATTTTCAGCCCTGACATAGGTCATTCCCACAGGCTTAACGCTCCGGGAAGCTTCAGTTAACTCAGCCATCCTTTTCAAGGCACTATTATTGGCTGCAAGCAGCAGACGGAAATTCTCACATCTCTCCAAAAAGCGAGATGAGCTGCTGCGGTCATCAGTAGAAGGATTTCTCAATATACGGGAAATTGCATTTATGAAGGTTCGCATGGCTGCCTCCTGCATCAATGGATGCCAATCCTGGCTTCTCGAACCGCATCCATAATCTTGAAATACAATTCTTCAGTACTGACCGGCTTGAGAAGATAGTCAAAAGCCCCTCCTCCCGAGACTTGTGCAAGAGCTTCCATATTCGCATGTCCAGTCAGAATGATCACCGGTATGGACGGATTCACGGCTTTCAAACGCTTTAATGTCTCGATTCCAGACATTTCAGGCATCATGATATCCAGCACAACTGCGTCAAAGTCAGTCCATTCAATCATTCGCAAAGCCTCCCGCCCGCTTGAGGCAAGACTGACTTCAACATTGCGGCGAATAAGACGGCGTTTGTAAGCTGTAAGAAAATCATTTTCATCATCGACTAGAAGGACATGGATACTTTTCATTCTTTTTCTCCTTGATCCTCCCCAAGCGCAGGCCGGGCGGGAGTTTCCCGGCCTGCTAGTGAGGGGGGATGGTGATCAGCATTAAGCGGTCACAAAAAATACGGCGGTCAAATTCTAAAAATCACGAACTGCCACAACAAGAGGCGCAACTGTCCAGAAAAACAGCAAGAGCAGAACCGCTGTGAGCACCACTGTTACGAAAGATTGAAATCCACCAAGTTTTCCAGTCTTATAAAGCCCTACGCCCACGAGAATGGCTCGAACCGGCTCCATGACAACTGCCAGTCCCGGTATCCATGAGATGACCATCACTGCCCCGCTGGAATAGGCATAAACATTGAAAATACTCGAATAGGAAGCCATGGACGGAGTCATCATTCTCATAATGCAGAACGAAAAACAGGCCCCCAAAGCCGGCATAAACACAGCATTGGCCATCATAACCACGCCCATAACCAGTGAATTTTCGAAAAAATAGGTCATACTTACCGAACAGTAGAACAAGCCCGAAATCATCAGGAAAATGAAAGCACGCCTACTGCCCGTTTCATCATTGGCACTCTCAAAAAAGGAGGCAGGGGAACGTATAAGAGAAACCAGAGATTCCAGATACTCTCGCACTCCCATCTTCACTGCCGGTGCCTGTGTATTCGTCATGACGTACTCCTAGCTAAGGTAGCTGCTGATCCCTTCGACCAGCCCCCAAAGCAACATGGCTGAGGTCAGTACAAAAAGGATTTGCTGTTCTGTTTTTTTCGAAAAATATGTAGTTCCATTTTTATGGATGAATTTCTTTTCAACTTGCTTTTCAACTTTCATTAGCTATCCCCTTAAGATGCGGCCGGCCGGGACCGGCCGCGGGCTTGCCGGTTTAAAAGGACGGCAGGCTGCCGAAACCTATTCCGCTCCAGTAAACCGCTGTGAGCAGGATGATGAGAATATTCGCAACAAACCACATGGGAATCCCCACCCGCAGGTAATCCTTAGGCTCCAGATAACCGGAAGCGTAAACGATTGCGTTTGGGGGGGTTCCGATGATCAGGCAATAGGCAAATGATGATGCCACTGCGGTAGCCATGGCCATGAAAGGAAGGAAGGTTGTTCCGGGATGAACAATACTTGCCATATTCAGGGTGATCGGGCCTACAGCTGCGGCAGCAGGTCCGTCAGCCATCAGGTTGGTCAGCACTGCGGTAAGACCGTTTGAGGTCAGCATGAGCGGTAAACCTTCGCTCATGCCCAACGGAGCCAGCATGTCGATGCAGGATTGGGCCAGCCAATATGCAGCACCTGTTTGATCGAGAGTCCTGCCGAAGATAATCGCACCGGCATAAAGCCAGACAACACCCCAATCTACTTTCTCCTGATAATCACGCCAGTTAACAACTCCAGCCAGCAGATAGGCGACCGCACCGGCAACCGCAATTACACCGATGCCGAGACGGATCGGGTATATGCCGATGTTGTAGAAAGCTTTTTCCGTGAACCAGCCGAAAACCATCACAAGAAAGATAACCATGGCCCAGATCTGATCCCTGTTCCAGCGTCCCATCTTGTTGATCTCGCTCTCAAGATGACGCATAGCCGGGGCCAAAGACGTAATCCGGGGCTTGAAAAGCATGTTACAAACTAACCAGGTAACCGGAATCATGGCCACTACAAAGGGCATGCAGTACATGATCCACTGTGCATAACCAATGTCCATACCGAACATATCAGTAAGGTAAGTCATCATGATTACGTTTCGTGCACCGCCTGAGGGAGCACCGGGGCCACCGATGTTACACGCCATAGCAATTGAAATCATGAGCATTTTAGCCAGTTCCTTATCTTCAGGAACTTCGTCGGTAAGGCTGTTCTGGTAAAGGAGCATACCGATGGGCAGAAACATTGCGGCAAGGGCGTGGTCGGAAATGAAAGCCGCAAGCGGGCTGATTACCACAAAGAAAATCAGGGTGATCCAGCGAACATTCGGCACTGCCAGCTTCTTGAACATGAGCATACACATGCGCTTGTCCACTCCGGTTTTAACAAAAGCAGCCGCAAACATGAGTGACCCCATGATAAACCAGACCGCATCACTCCAGTACAAGCCGGCAACCTGACTTCGAGTAACAACACCGGAGAACACTAGAATCAATCCGATGCAAAAGGCCACCCCCGGAAGGGGCATACACTCAGTCATGAAGCAGAAGACGACGAATACAACCATAGCGATGGCGACTTTAATTTTCCATGCCCCGCCATCAGCACTCTTTTTATCCTTTTGGGACAGGTCGGAATAATTCAAGTCCTTTATGCGCAGGTTGTACGCTCTTTTCATGATCTTCTTAAAGCCATCGTCAGAGATATTTTTTTCCACATAATCTCTGGCCTTAGCCAGGTTGGAAGGATCAACCGGAATCTTATACTTCTTGACCCACTTCTCGTCACGGCTCATAAACCGCTTCTTGCTTAAAGCGCCCATGCGCATGTTCCGTTCCATCATACGAGCCGTGAGCACCTGCCATTGTTCCACAGCAGCACTTCCTGCACCGAAAAGCTGTTCGCTTATGTAGTTGGTTACAACCTTAGGACCGACGGAATATTGCATCCCGACTTTTTTCATCCCCTGTGATGTGGGCAAAGCCAGGATGATAAAAAACAGAACTACCGGAATAATCAGCAGCCTCCAGTTGACAAACTTATCGTATCCGGTTGCTTTTTTCTTTGAGTTTGACATATGTTTACCTCTGTATTGCAAATCTGCTGTGATTATCTGGACGAAATAATTCGAGCTATTTCGTAAAAGAGTTCCTGCTCCCTGACGATGCCTACATCTTTACCGTTCTCTTGAACGATAATGCGTCTCTTGCCCGTGGTGATAAGGGCATTAGTCGCTTCCATAAGGTTCGCTGAGGATTCGATAGTCAGGAACTCTCCAGACAGCAGAGAACGAACAGTTCTGCCCGCAAGCTTCTCTGCAAGAGTTGTGAATTGGCCGTCCCAAAACATTGCCGAATATTGAAGGCTGTCCGCAGTGGAAGGTTTCGGTGCTGAAAGGTATTCTGGAAGAACCGCATAAAGAAGATCGCGGGGACTGAGAATGCCGGCAGTACTGCCGTCCGCGTTCCGTGCGATCACAGAACGGTGCCCGGACTCCATAAGCCTGTTTGTCGCAACCAGCCCCTGCATTGATTTACGCAAAGCGGTAATGGCTTCACTTACAGTGCTGTCCGCCTTGATCTCCGTGTACTCCTCAAGAGGAATCATTACACTTCCAACTGACTTTTCAGGCAGCGTAACTTTAGCCACACTGTGAAATGCATCATTGATTTTGGCTGCAAGAAGATCGATATCACAAGGCTTTGCCAAATAATCATAAGCACCTGCTGAATAGGCCTTTTTAGCTCCTGAAATATCACCATGCCCGGTGAGCATGATGATAGGAATTTTGGAATCCTTATCCCGGATCCTTTCAAGGGTTTCGTGACCGTCCATTCCGCCCATCCTGACATCAAGAATGATGACATCCGGCGAATGGTCCAGCATATCCAGTGCCTCTTCCCCGCTTCCTGCAAGCATCGTTTCGAAGCCCTTACGTGTAAGGATCTTCGCTGTTGTCTCACGAAAACGTTCCTCATCATCAACCATGAGGACTTTAATAATCTCCATTATATAACCTCCTTAAATTTCAACTTTAACCGGAAGGAAAGCTTATGTTTGACTTTCCTTCCGGGCCGAAAGAAATCGTTGCTTTTGTCTATGTATTTTTGCTGACGCCTCCTCTACATTTTCTAGCAGCTCCTTCATACTCACCGGTTTGATCAAGAAATCGAATGCACCCAATTTCAAGCCTTCCACCGCCGCCTCCATTGAGGCGTGCCCTGTCAGGATAACCACTTCCACAAACGGGAACTTCTTTTTGATTCGCTGCAAAGTTTCGATGCCGTCCATGCCCGGCATTTTGATGTCAAGAAAGACAACGTGTACATCTGTCTGCTCCAGCAATTCGAGTGCTTGTTTCCCTGACGAGCAGGTCAAAACTTCAAATCCTAACTTCTCGAACAGCTTCTTGGTAGTGCAAAGCAGACGCTCCTCGTCGTCTACAAGCATGATTCTTGTGTTCCTCATTTTGAGTTCATCCTTTTAAATTGATTGCGGTTGCACAGAGCAAACCAATGAAACCACACTCACTAATGCAGACGGCATGCCAACAAATAAAGCACTGATTTAAAAGAATAAATACACGCAACACATATCGCGCAAAGGGCAAAACAGAGGATGCTTTGAGCAAACAAAAACAGCAGAAAAAGCATTGGAAGAAATAAAGGGCCAAAAGCGGGGCTGTGGCACTGGAAATGCAAAGATTATCATGCAATAGATAAGAACAGGAGACGACATGCTTAATTACAATTTCATCTACTTCGACCGTAACGACCATCTGCTGGTTGAACTTTTCAACGATATTATTTCACGCAAGAAAGACCAGACACGCTTCAGGTCCTTGCTCAGCCCTTACCTCAAGCCCCACGGCATTAAAGAACTGGCTGCTCCCTACGGCATCAGAATTGCCTATGCGGCTTTTAACCTTCTTGGTTCTCTTGAATCAGATGAGGTTAACGAGAGACTGCGCGCCCTATCCGCCCTGAAAAATGAAGTTATGGCCACATCAAAAACCACACTGCGAAACAACAGAGCACGAGTTCTTATCCAGATCGCAAAAGAAATCATCAGATCGGGTAATGATGAACAGAAACAACTCCGGCTGGCTCATGACTTCAGAAGTGTTTCGTTCGGTAAAAGCAGCTTTATCCGTGAACAACTAAAAAAATACCATCTCCTTGAAATGCCGGAGGAATGGAATCAGCTGACATTTGATGACCGGGTGCACGATGCGAACAGTAAAGGAAGGAAATCCGCCTCCCATCTGGTTATGGACGCATGGATTAAAGGAATTCGCAGGTTGCGCGTTGTTTATTACGACTTCCTCTCCCCGGAAGTCGCAACTGAACTGTATTCTGCAGCGCAAATTCTGGATATAAAAGTAGAGTTCGGAATTGAATTAAGAGCACTGGTGCGCAACAGGTATGTAAAATTTGTGTGGACCCCGAAAAATATTATAGACCAAAATGATATTGCGGAATTTTTTGAAAACGCCAAAGTGCAGGAAATAATGCAGTTCGGAAGAACTTCCCAGGAAGTCCATGCTGAATATATCCGCCGGGTGACTGCAAAATTCAACTCTGTGCACCGGCAATCCATTGAACTTGAAGTCGGGGTCAAACTTCCTAATATAGACTACACTGAATTTCTAAACAGCTTGAAATCCGTAGCACCTACCCTGACCCATCTCGGGAAGTATATTCATGAAATTTCACTTCCCCACTTCAAACAGAGAGTGAAAGAGCTTGCCGCAATATATCTTCTTGCGAGTACTGAAGAAAAAAGCAGGATTGATAAGCAGGTAGACTCCATAAACCTGCTTGATCCAGACACTATCACTGTGCGCTATCTTTCCCCGCAAGCTAATTCTGATCTTCCTAACCCCGATAACCCAACTGCGCCTAAAAACAGGAATGATTCCACAGTATTTTCACCTGAAGAATTAACAGCAAAACTGCTCAAAGCCAGCCCTTCCAGCAGAATAACCCTGATTCTGGAAAATATGGAATTGGAAGACGTTGTGGAACTTGTATACGATTGCAAAGGACGGATCACGCACTTTGAATTGATTAACCTTAAAAATATCACAGAAGAACATTTCCCGAACCGGGTTCCGTTCAACAAACTGCTGCAGGCACTGAACACAGGTAACTCCATAGGCCTAAAAAAAATAGTTCGTAGCTGTGTTGATAAGCTAAAAAAGACCGAAGAACCTGACAAGAGTGAACAACTTGAAAAGTTTATACATATCCAACATCATATAGAAGACTTAAACAACAACTATAAACACCGCAAATTAAAAACTAAAATAGGAAGCGGATCTACCGGAGGATCATTACGGGCCATAGGTATGGGATTCGCTGTGGCCGAAACCCTGCCACCGCGTGCTCGAAAGGAAATCAAAGAAAATCCTGACAGAAAATGTCTACCTGTCTCCGCAAATATTTCCTTAATCATAAAATATACGTCGCAACGAAATATCCCGCTGCTTTCAAGCAATTTCATAAACCATGTAAAAGATGCATTTCTCTTACGCGAAATATTACACCGGAAAGAAAAAAAATGGGAAATTTCCAACTACCGTATCGAACACGGACAGTGCGGTAATATTAGTCCATTGGGAGGATTATCGCAGAATACCGGAAACGGATTATCCTTAATCAGGCAAAAACCGGATACCGAGAATAAGACTGAACCGCAGTATATAAACAGTACACTCAAGAACATACTCAAAATTATCATCGGCTTCATACCGGCCTTTTTGACCTTTTACCTTACCAAGGACTGGTGGGTTCTGGCATGGCTGGGAGGGCTGATCTGGTTTTCCATCACCGGCTTCCGTAACATCATCCAGTCGATACTCGGTGGAGGAGGACTGAAGCGCTCACCTTATCTGGTCTGGAGCGATTTTATCAATTGGAACCGCATTGCCGATTCCCTTCTATTCACAGGATTCTCTGTTCCGCTTCTGGACTGGTTATGTAAATCAATGGTGCTGGACGGTCTGTTCGATATCAACGTAACCACCAACCCGACCATGCTTTACACAATCATGGCGATAACAAACGGAATATACATAACAAGTCACAATATCATGCGGGAACTGCCCAAAGAAGCTGCCTTCGGTAACTTCTTCCGCAGCATAATTTCAATCCCTATTGCCATTGTCTTCAGTTACACAATTTCCGCACTCCTCTATATTTGCGGAGTACCGGAAATAGACATGCTCATTCAGCAATGGGCAGCTGTCATATCAAAACTGGCTTCGGACTTTGCCGCCGGGTTTCTTGAAGGAATGGCGGACCGTAAGGAAAACATAACAGCCCGATCCTGGGACTACGAAGAAAAAATACGTCAGGTGTTGGACTTCTTTTCTGAAATGGAAGTCAGATTCCCGAACAAGGACCTGCTTTCACTCCTCGAAAATCCAGCAGAATTCATTAAGCTCTGCCGCAGGCGCGGGGTTTGTGACGATTCGATATTAATGGCAAACGCTTTGGACCTGCTCTATCTGCGCATGTACCAACCCCGGGCCAAAGAAGCCCTGCAACAAGCAATCAAGGGTATGTCAAAGAATGAAAAGAACATTTTCAGATCATCCCAGCAGATCCTGCGTGAGAAAAAATCCGTATCACACATCATAGTAGACGGCTTGATTGGAAATAATTTTTCCAAACCCCTGTCCTTTTATTTACGCAGGCACAAAGGTTACCTTTTCGAGTTAGACCGGATTATTGCTCCACAAAAAAATTAGAAGAACATATCCTTAAAAAAAGGCCGGAACCTGCCCTTCTGAAATATGCAGTTCCGGCCTTTATTAATTTAACACCAACTAACTGACAGCAGGCAGGACTATGCTGAATTCAGTTCCCTTATGCCGTTCACTTTTAACCCTCAAACTACCGTCAAGTGAATCTATTACAGTATGGCATACAGCAAGTCCCAGCCCTGTTCCGTGACTGTTTTTCTTTGTTGAATAGAAAGGCAGGAAAATGCGCTCAATATCTGTTTCGTGGATACCTATACCATTATCACCAACTTTGATTAGAACATTTCCATTTTGATCCTCGCCTGCGGCTATGACTATCTCGCCGCCTGCTGAACCATGCTGTTCCACAACGGCATGAATGGCATTGTTTAACAAATTAACCATAACCTGTTGTAAAAGACCTTGATCCGCGAGGACATGAGGAGTCCGTCCGTCCACATCTATGATGAACCTGATTCCTTCCAACTCTACTTTTTTCTCCACCATCTTGGCGACCAGTGGTAAATAGTCCACAATATTTATCTCTTTTAATTCAGGCTTATTCTGACGTCCAAAATTAAGAATTTCACGCGTAATCCCTGCACACCGATCAATTTGCAAATTTAATTGGCGACTAATCTCTGCAATTTCAGCACTGTTTTCGCATTCTCCGATTCTTTCCGTTTCCTCTTTCAACAGCAGAGCAAGCAAAGCCAGATCACTTTTCATTATCTGCAAAGGATTATTTATTTCATGGGCAAACCCGGCTGACATCTCACCCAGTTCAGCAAGTTTGGCGGCGCGCAAAAACTGGCCTTCAAGTTCACAGACAGTATCAGCCTGTCTGGTTAACGTATCATACACCCTGTTACTGGCAACCACAGCCAACACAACCAGAACCGATCCTCCACAAACCAGTATAGCAAGGATCAGATATAGGGCACTGCTGCTTGAACGGAATGCGTCCGAACGTTTCTGGCGAACAACCAGTCTCCACTTGCCGCCGTTAAGGCTGGTAGACGCAAATATATATTTTTCGCCGTTCTCGGAACCGCTGAAAGTCATGACCCCGTCTTTCTGATCTGGATAACCATATGAATCCTGATCGAAAATGTCCCCACCACTACGTCTGGAAGTCTGTAATCTGTTGTCACCGTTAATTATATATGCTTCTCCGGACACACCGATATTAACCTTTTCAACGATCTTTCTTAATGCAGCAGGACGCAACGTTGCCCGCAATACCCATTCTTTATTATCAATCATCTTTGATACAGACACATTCAAATGCGGCACTCCCCTCAGTCCGAGATAAATATCACTAATATTGTATCCATTGCTGACTGTTTCTTTATACCACCCTGAATTCAAATAGTTTTTATTCTCGAGCGGATATTCTCCGACATAAGCCACTTGATTGCCCTCAGCATCAATCAAACCTAGATCTGAATACATATCTTTCCTTAAACTACGCAGTTCTCCGAGCAACTCCCTAACTTGTTCTGTATCCCTGATGTCACCTCCGAGCAGATCCAATGATTCCATAAGGTCAGCCCTGCGTTCATTCAGGAAAAAGACTACCATCTCACCATGATCAACTGCTGCCAGCCTGACTGCAGACATAGCGAGCTGCTCCATAGACTTTATGTGGGAATAATAACCGATAGTTGCTGCCACAATTAATGGAACAAAGGGGACAGCTATCATTGATAACAGGAGCACCCTTCTTATTCCGTGATACTTGCGTGTTTTTTCCACGTGACCACCCTGTCTTCTTTGCTAGATTTAATTACATTATTTCAAATTATTACACCGAAAAAAATTCTGGTATAATTTCCGCATACATCTACAGGCAAAAGAAAAGCAATCACCATGCCGAATTGCCTTGACAAGTACACGGCTGCAACTCTAACGCTAATAATAGTGACACTGAAATTTTGAATTAAGATAAAAACATGGGATAAAGGCTATGTCTGAACATGCACAGACCATTGAACAAAACACCGGCTGTACGATTTTTCCCCAAAGACTCTGGAATAGGACGGGTCTACGCGGTAAGCTGCTGTTATCACTGCTGCCGACAATCCTGATCATCATTCTTATCGTGGGCGCAGCATCATATAAAGTTTCCAAGGATTACATCAGAATAGCTCTTGGCAGAACTGTAGCCATGCAGAATCTTGCAATTGTCCACGACATAGAAATATTCATGGACAATTGCGCAACAGACCTCCGGTATTTTGCTCTAAGCAAGCAGAAAAACGAAGATATCCGTATCCAGTTTCAAAACAGAATCATGGCCGGGGGCATTCCTTATTATGAACTGGCTTATATTCCGGCCTCCACCGGGAAGCCGCAGATACTGGTCAACAGAAACGGCAGGGTGACAGAACTTGATGACACGTCCCTGACAAGGGTCAGCCCAAACCCTTTGCTGGAACTTGAAAAATTATCATCATTGAAAGCTGCCGAAGTACGGCCTTCATACATCCGTGAAATTACCTATCCGGTACAGAACGCCAAAAACGGAAACATGCTGGTCAAAGAAAAGGTAATCCGCTTTTACATAAAGTCCCCGAACAAAGAGGGGAACTTTGACGGAGTAATGTTCCTATCCGTGAAGGCTGAAAAATTGCGTGACTTTCTAACCCTATATGACTCCAAAAGATCCCCGCTCTGGTCTTTCCAGCGAAGCGAGGAGCTGCGGTTCAGCTATTTCGTTGACCCACAGGGTTGGATCCTTTTCCAGTCCATTCCAAAGGAAGATAACACATCTGAACTGACATCCTTTCTCGCAAGACAGAATTATCAAGGCACTTTGGGCAAAGCAGAGCATAATGTAGCCTTCCGACCAAGCGAAATTCACGCTGACTACTGGGAAAGAATCGGCAAAATTCAAAAGAAAGACAAAGGTCTGGAGTTCATGTTTCATGAATCCGGGCAGCACTCCTCTACAATTCCCACCCTTGCATATGCTCCGGTATGCTTCAAAAAACATCCCGACGCAGAGCCTGAAGTGTACGGCGGCATTATCTATACTGACCGAAGTGTTCTACCGAAAGTAGCGGGCTACGACTTCATGAATATTCTGCTTGTAGTCTCAGGTATCGCGGTTCTTGCAACAATTCTGGTTGTCTTATTTTTCGGCAGATCCCTGACCAGACCCATCAGGGAGTTTGCTGCGGTAATGTCAGAACAAACATCACTGGATCAGCTCAAAGAAGTGGATTTGCCGTATAAAGACAATGACCTGCAAGTGCTGCAAAAAGCTTTCAACAGAATTATACGGCATGTTAACAGCCAGTATATTCTGATGAAAGCCAAAGATGAAAAGCTTGTAGCCATCAACAGCCAGGAAAAGGCCGACCTGCAAAAGGAAAACCAAGCCCTTGCCAATATGGATGTGACTGTCATTCCTGAAATTATAGGCTATGGGAAACTGATCAATAATCTCAAGAATGAAATACTCAAAGCCGCTGAGGTGGACGTTGATGTACTTGTTTACGGTGAAACAGGAACAGGAAAGCAGTTGGTTGCTGAAGCGATCCACAACAACAGTGCCCGCCGGGAAAAGTCTTTCATTTCAATTAACTGTGGAGCACTGGATGAAAATCTTCTTCTCGATGCACTCTTTGGACATGTCAAAGGAGCATTTTCAGATGCAAAAACAGACCGCAAAGGAGCTTTCATAGAAGCCGATGGCGGCACACTGTTCCTTGATGAGATTCAATCAGCTTCACTGAAAGTCCAACAATCACTGTTGCGGGCCATTGCTTCTCGCCGACTCAAACCGCTGGGCAGTGATCAGGAAATCGGCTTTGATATAAGGATCATTGTCGCAACCAACGCCGACCTGACAACCCTTATTAAAGAAAAAATCTTCCGGGAAGATTTATACTATCGTCTTAAAGTCCTCATGATCCAAACACCGGCACTCCGCGAACATCCGGAAAGTATCCCACTTTTGAGTCTGTATTATATGAAGCAGGCCGAAAATCTCACTGACAAAAAAGACATCACCCTCAGTCGCGGGGCTGTTTCCAAGCTCAAGGGTTACCAATGGCCCGGGAACGTCCGGGAACTGGTCAACAGCATAACAAGAGCTGTCGTTATGGCTAATGACAAGCTCATTCAAGCTAAAGAAATCAAACTTGAAAATGAACACTGCTCCTATGCAGAATATGAGCACCCAGAAGCTAAAAAAGAAAAACTAGAAATCGAAGACACTGTTCCCCATCATGATGATACGCCCGACGAAATCATGGAACAAGAAGAATTGCGGAAGACTCCCCTCAATGAACGCCAGCTCAAGGCATGGGAAGTTATCCGCACAATGGATTCAGTCTCCCGCAGTGAATATCAAAAAACCGTAGGAGGAAGGCTTCCGTCCCGGACAGCCATTTACGACTTGCAAATACTGGTCAAAGCCGGAAAACTTCGCAAAACAGGACGCGGCCCGTCAACCCGATATATAGTGGAATCATAAACTCTGGAGCCAACAGCTTAAGTTGCAGGAAAACATTATTTCCCCTGCAACCTGACATTGCGCAAACTAAGATTTTGCCAGATCATCAACAATCGGCAATCCAATTAAGACACTTAAATATAAGAACAAAAAAACAACAAACAATTCCAAGATTATGGCATAAGCTATGCAAAACAAGTCCTCAATAATATGTGCAAAGCTAACCTTAAGGAGGACACTACAATGAAACTCAGAATATCTGCTCATGGCCGTTCGTGCGATCTGGCCCTGCATCCGGTATCAGAAAAAACTGCAAAGACTATTAATGAATATGGTCCGAAAGTTTATTCTATGAAAATCATGAATTGGTGGCGGAAAGGCAAAACAACAACATGGGGCATGAAAATTGATTCTGACTGCTCTTTAAGAATCACTCTTGACGACAAACCGGTTGAATTCGACTACGCCAAGATCACCCAAAACCCTGTAAAAATACGACGACGCATCTTTCTCGACAGTAACGCAAAGTATCTTGCCGTTCTCGGCTATGACAACGAAATATGTAAATTCTCATGGGAATGGGACAATGTGACAGAATTCAATCCTGATAAATTTGAGTTCATGCTCCACCAATGGGACCGTATCATGGGTGAAGACGACTATTTCATCCTCGACGATGCAAGATATAATGGCGAATTTGCAGACCGCAATAACTGGTGCGAGGCTCAGGGATTTACTCTTGTAGAACCCAAAATTATTGACCTTGAACAAGTAAGGCACGAATTTGCCGAGCAGGGAGATCTGCCCCATCGCGGCACTCCCTTCCCTTCTCCTTCAATCAATTTCTTTTAGTACAAATCTGGGGCTGCCATAAGCGATTTCCCCTCGTTTAAGGCGACAATCAATGACAAAATCCTATGGCAGCCCCGATTACAGAAACCCTATTCACTCAGTGATAAAGCAATTTCATTTAAACGCTCTGAAAGAGCCTTGCGTTTTTCCGGCAACAATTTGTCAAGATCAATCGAAAGATCAACGCCCTGCTCACTGTAACTGATAACATTGCCATATTCAGCACAAGAGTCATCCTCACCGCAGATTGAAATCACGGCATATGGTTGAATGCTGCGGCGAATACCTTTAACCGCTATAGGAGTGCGTTCTTCAGCATTCACAATTTTTCTAACTAAACCATACGTCTCGGAGGACATAAGAACTCCGCCGGGATCTGCCTGCCCTTCAAGACGGGCAGCAAGGTTAACTTCCCCGCCAATAATCGTATAATCCATCCGTGATTCAGAGCCGAAGTTGCCAACGTTGCAATACCCTGTATTAATGCCCACCCGCATTTTAAAAGGCTTATCGAAACCCATGTCCTGCCACTCTTTTTCAAGCTGCACCATGCGTTTCTGCATCGCGACCGCCATGCGAACACAAAGCTCGGCATCTTCCTTCACGCCTTTGGATTCAGGGTCGCCAAAGAACATGAGCATTGCATCACCTATGAATTTATCAATGGTAGCTCCATACTCAAGAGCAATGGCAGACATCTCAGTAAAATAATGGTTGAGCAAAGCTGTAAGGTCTTCAGGCTGCATGTCATCTGTAGTCTGGGTAAAATCTTTGATGTCTGAAAAAAAGACCGTAAGTTTCTTGCGCTCTGTGGATAAAACAACATCCCGGTCACCGGAAAAAATTGAATCATAAACCTGTGGAGAAAGATATTTAGCCAGTTTTGCAGAGAGCCCTTCAAGCATTTCATTCTTTTCATCCAAGGAACTTAAAGTTTCGGCCAGTTCCGCCTGTGCCTTTTTTCTCTCTGAAATTTCGCTGCCGAGTTTTCGGTTCCACAGCACAATCAGACCTATGATTGAAAGCACACCACCAGTAATAGGCAATGCCCAGGTCATGACTGTATACAGATCCAAGCCGTGCTCAAACTTCAGGGCCAGCCATTTTCCTTTAAATTCTTCAGCCTGATCATCGGAAATAACGCTCAAAGCCTTATTTAATATTTCAAGCAACTCCGGCAAATCTTTACGTACAGCCATTGAAAGCGGCATCACATAATCAGTTGCAGCCGCAACTTTTAAATTCGTGATCCCTCTTTGTTCAATAACATAACTACTGGTAGCCAGATCATTAATCAGCCAATCAACCTTGCCCTGCGAGACTGCATTTATTGCATCAGGAACTGTTTGATATAAAACAAGTTCCAATTCTGCATGTTCAGATGCCAGATATTCATGGGCAGCATATCCTTCAACCACTGCTATCCTGCCAGCAGTAATATCGCTAAGCTTACTGATCAACGGTGCATCTTTGGATGAAAAAATGACTATGGGAAATTCAATATATGGATCGGTGAAAAGAAGGTATTCTTCTCTGGCAGGAGTTCTGGCCACAGAAGACAGTATATCCAAACGCCCTTCTTTGGCATATTGGAGAACTTCATTCCAACTCAAACCCTCTACAGGAGTTATGGCCACCTTAAGCTTATCTTGAATAAAATCGATATATTCAGCGGCAATACCTTCCATCTTGCCATTCGCATTAATAAATTCAAACGGCGCACTCTGCGGATCTATTCCAAGCTTGAACTGCGGATAAGATTTAAGCCATGTCCATTGTTCCTTGGTGAGTGAAAAGACCTTCTGCTGAAAACCGGAAGCATCAAGGTAAGTATCTAAAATTATTTCTTTTTCATTCTTTGTTATTGCATCCAGACCTTTCTGGAGAATACTTTTGAGAATGGGATTATCCTTATCAACAGCGATACGCAGCTGGCCGGGTAGCTCAGTACGCCAGAGACTGACCAGCTTTAAATCAGGCAAAGTAAACTTTTTAATGAGATACGAGGCAACTACCTGATTACCGATGTATGCATCAGCTTTTCCGGTTACAACAGCTTCCAAAGCTTCCTGCGTAGTCTTGACTGGCAACATCTTAATATCAGGGCGATCTGTGGGCAGATTTCTTGCTATAGCATAGCCTTCTTCCAATGCTACTGTTTTCCCGGATAAATCATCGGGGGAAAAGATGTCTTCACGATCCCCTTTAGTAAATATTGCGGAATAATATTCGATATATGGCTTGGTAAAAATGAAATCCCTGAGACGTTTCGGAGTCTCGTTCAATCCCGGCGCGGCATCCAGCTTTCCTGTTTTCAATTTTTCCATGTGGGCTTGCCAATTGGTATCGAAAACAGGGTTGATATCGAGCCCAACCTTACCTGCAGCAGCCCGAATAAAATCCGCCGCAATCCCGGCGTAAGAATCATCGTCCTGCTTCATTTCAAAAGGAGGCCAATTGGGGGTTGATGTAAGTGAAAGCGAAGGGTTTTGTTGAATATATTTCTTTTCTTCGGCAGTTAAAACAACCTCGGCCCCGGCTTTATCTTTCTGGTAAAAACGATCACCAACGTTCTTGATCCAACGTTTATCAATTGCGGCAAGCTTATGCAGATTAATATCCCGGAACCCTTTATTGATTTGTTTTACTAAATCAGTATTCCCTTTAAGTACGCCTGCATGGACAGTATTGGAAGTTGATGAATCCGGTATGCGGACAACAAGTCCCTCGCATCCCAATCTGGTCAAAATCCTTGAAACAGTGGTCGCTTCATCAAAAATGACATCAATTTTACCCGCAATTAACGCTTTTACGATCTCATCATGATCAAGATATTCATGGATCAAAATATCATCAAAATTCTTCTTCAAATAATCCGCTTGATAAGTACCTGCGACAACGCCGAATTTCTTACCATTCAACCTTCCCATTGAAAGAGGTTCGGAATCTGTCCGTTGATAAAATGCACTGTTGATTGAATGCAGTGTATCTGAAAAATCCAGCCATGATGCACGCTGATCATTCTTGAATAATCCGGAATGAACATCTGCCTTGCCGGACTTAACCATATCCAAAGTTTCATCCCAGGTCCCGGCTGAAAAGGAGACTTCTATACCCGTCTGTTTACTCCATAAGTTCCACATTTCAACTATAATTCCTGCCGGATCGCCAGCAGGCGTCAAAAGAGACATAGGAGCATAGTTACTATCAATGGCAACTACGATCTTCTCTTTGGCCTGAACTTGTTGAAAACTAAACAAAACAGTAAAAACAGATATGAGTATGATGAATCTAATTTGGTATAAAATAGACATAACCGCCCCGCATAAAATGAGATTATAGAACAACCACTGCAGCTTTACGTCTTTTTACACACCCCGGCAAGACAATTATACCACTTATCACAAAAAACCAGACCCGCTGGTTTCTTTCCCTTCACCCATACAACCTGCCTTCTCAAAATGATAGCTACGTCAATTACGTAATTGATGTAGCAATAGCAGTTTTATTGGTGTAATAGACACTACGTGTATACTTTTAATTATGTGCGATCTTGCTAAAACATCAGGAGTTGGGGAATGAAAATTACCAGACATATGTGGCCGGTGCTTATTGTTTCTGCACAGTTCGATGCAAAGAACGATGAAGGCTTAAGGCTGCGCAGCCTTGAAGATGAATTGATCAAAGAACAGGAATGCTCGGTTTATCCTTCATACAGCTATGAAGATGCTGCTGAAATATTCATTTCACGCGCCGATCTGGGCGCTGTTGTCATTGACTGGGATATTCGCTTCGAGCGTGACGACGAAGAAGAAAGCCCCGGATATCTCCTTAATGAAATCCGCAAACGGAATAAGAAAATACCCATTTTCCTGCTGACTGAGCGGGTTACCATGGAAAACATCCCCACAGAGGTACTCGCCCAGATCAATGAATGCCTCTGGAAGACTGCCGATACCGCTGAATTTCTGGCCGGGCGAATCGAAACCCGCCTTGTGGAATATGTCCGCTCCGTTTTCCCGGTATTCTTTGGGGAAATGGTTAAATACTCCGAAGCATACAAATACGCATGGCACACTCCCGGGCATATGGGCGGCGAAGGGTTCCTCAAAAGCCCCGCCGGGGTAGCCATGCACAAGTTCTACGGCGAAAACGTTTTCCGCTCCGACCTATCCATATCCGTACCTGAACTCGGTTCCCTGCTTGATCACAGCGGCGTTGTCGGTGACGCAGAAAAGAACTCCGCACGTGTTTTCGGCGCAGACCAGACCTACTACGTGCTTAACGGCACATCCAACGTCAACCAGATAATCTGGCGCAGCCAGCTGGTCCGCGACGATATCGCCTTTGTGGACCGCAACTGCCACAAATCTCTGAACTACGCTATGGTCATCACTGATGCCTACCCCATCTACATGGTCCCCCGGCGAAACAAGCGCGGCATCATCGGCCCCTGCCGCCTTTCCGAATTTTCCGAAGAATCCATCCAATCCAAGGTCCGCGACAACAAGCTCATCCCCGAAGAGCTTAAAAAGCAGAGCGTGCGCATGTCCGCACTGACCAACTCCACTTACGACGGAGTCTGCTACAACGTCATCAATATCAAAAAACAGCTCCAGAAGAGCGTGGACAACCTCCATTTTGATGAAGCTTGGTACGCTTACGCCCGGTTCCATCCTATGTACAAAGACCACTTCGGCATGGCTGACGATGACCGCAATGAGCACCATCCGCCCATCTTCTGCTCCCACTCCACCCACAAGCTGCTGACCGCCTTCTCACAGGCTTCCATGCTGCATGTCCGCGACGGAAGCAGCATCAAAATTGACCCTGACGAACTCAATGAATCATATATGATGCACGGCTCAACCTCACCGCAGTACAGCATGATCGCTTCCCTTGATGTTGCCACCAAGATGATGGACGACAGCGGCGAAGTGCTTATGCATGACACTATGGTCGAGGCCGTGAATCTGCGTAAAAAGGTTTCCATGATCGCCAGCGAGATGAAGGAACAGGGCAGCTGGTTCTTCGAGATGTGGCAGCCGGAAAAAGTCCTCGTAGGCAAAGATTACAAAAAGTTTGAAGACGTAGATACGGAATACCTGTGCACCAACCAGCACCCGTGGGTGTTCTCTGCCGAAGACAACTGGCACGGCTTTGAGGACATGGAAGACGAATACGCCATGCTCGATCCCATCAAACTGACTTTCACCACCCCGGGGTTGCGTCATGACGGAACTATGGAAGATGAGGGAATCCCGGCCTCAATCGTAACCGACTACCTGATCAATCACGGTATCGTCTGCGAAAAGACCGACTATTACTCCTTCCTGATGCTGAACTCCATAGGAACCAACAAAGCCAAACAGGGGTCACTTCTTGCCGGACTGCTCCAATTCAAAGAAGCATATGACGCCAACCTGCCTCTTGATGTTGTCCTTCCCGCTCTGGTCAAAGACTACCCGGAAACCTATGCCGGAGTTGGAGTAAAAGACCACTGCAACGCTATTCACAACTACTACAAGGAACATAAACTGCTCGATAAAATGCAGGCTGCATTTCAGGTTATACCCGAACAGGCCATCAAACCATCCGAAGCATACCACGCCGTAGTCCGCAAAAACGTTGAGTATGTCGAGCTTTCCGAGATGAAAGACCGCATCCCGGCGGTTATGGTTGTGCCCTATCCTCCAGGCATCCCGGTGATCATGGGCGGTGAGATCCTCAACGATAAAGCCCAGCCAGTTTTTGATTACCTCATGGCCCGTCAGGACTTTGAAAACGTATTCCCCGGATACGAGAGCGATATCCACGGAGTGGAACGCATTGAGCGCGACGGTAAGAAGTATTTCAAAACCATGTGCCTGAAGAAATAAATTGCTAACAAGATCACAATTAAACCGGAGGGGTGTATGACAGGATCCGGCTCCAAAAATAAATTATCAGTTTTCACACTGATGATGATTAATGTGGCGGCCATTCTGTCATTACGCGCCCTTCCGGGACTAGCAGAATACGGCTGGGGATTGATATTCTACCTTGCCCTTGGCTCGCTCAGCTTTTTCATTCCTTCGGCCCTTGTGGCAGCGGAACTTGCTTCCGGCTGGGATGATGAAGGCGGGGTTTATCTCTGGGTGCGGGAGGCTTTCGGACCCAAATGGGGATTCGTGGCCATTTTCATGCAATGGGTTGAAAATCTGCCCTGGTTCCCGGCTGTGCTTGCTTTTGCCGGATCAGCCATCGCCTACACCTTTAATCCGCAACTTGCAGATAACAAATGGTTTATCGTGGCGGTCATTCAGATCAGCCTGTGGTTGGCGACATTCCTGAACTTCCGGGACATGAAGCTTTCGGCCTTCTTCAGTTCTTCCGGAGCCATTGTGGGCACGATTGTACCCGGAATCCTGATCATTGTACTCGGTATTGACCATGTACTGTCCGGGGGCACGGTACAGATTCCCTTTACCCCGGCAGCCCTCATGCCCGACATAGAAAGTCTGCAACAGCTCATGCTCCTTGCGGCAATGCTGATTTCTTTTACAGGCATGGAGATGTCGGCGGTGCATGTGAATGAGGTCCGCAATCCGGCGGTGAATTACCCCAAGGCGATCTTTGCAGCCAGTGCTCTTATCATCGGCCTGTCCGCGTTGGGATCACTGGCAATCGCCATGGTTGTCCCGGCAGACGGTGTAAGCCTCAGTGCCGGGGTATGTCAGGCATTCGACAAGCTGTTCCAGATTCATAAGATGGAGTTCATGACCCCGGTCATCTGTTTCCTGATGGCTTACGGAGCCTTGACCATGGTCATCACTTGGATGGTCGGCCCCTCCAAAGGCATACGCGAGGTGGCCCGCGAAGGTTACCTGCCCAAAATGTGGCAGAAGACCAATCGTTACGGCATCCCGACCAACATACTGATTATCCAGACAACCCTTTCCGCGCTCGTTTCATGCGCTATCCTGTTCATGCCTACGGTATCCAGTGCGTTCATGCTCATGAGTGCACTGGCGGTACAACTGTACCTGATCATGTATCTGCTCATGTTCGCAGCTGCCATAAAGCTGCGTTATACAAGGCCGGACGTGAAAAGAGGCTACACCATTCCCGGTGGAAAAATCGGTATCTGGTGTGTATCCGGCCTAGCCACAGTAACCTGCATCTTTGTTTTTGTTTTCGGTTTCATCCCGCCCAAGGCTGTTCTGGACG
>PPCM01000430.1_pt1 | contig 40506 bp, 27 predicted proteins | sample 1555541 | NCBI WGS metagenome assembly PPCM01 (sample SAMN05284479, study PRJNA326546) | Marine sediment metagenome, whole genome shotgun sequencing project. | isolation source: marine sediment | place: Germany: Wadden Sea | collected 2012-09-05
GCCGTGCGGCTTAGCCACAACTCTTTACCTTGGCCTGATTTAACAAGCAGGCAGACAAAACGCATAAAGATCTGAATCCCGATTGGAAAATACATCGAAAATATAATTTTCGGTGGCGATAGCGTCGAAGTCATACCCGTTCCCATCTCGAACACGGAAGTCAAGCTCGACTGCGCCGATGGTACTGCATGGGAAGCTGTGTGGGAGAGTAGGACGCTGCCGGAAAATCAAAAGCCTCTGCCTGATATTATATCAAGCAGGGGCTTTTTTGTTATTAAACCGAATCATTCAATGGCGATAGGTACCTGCGTCACCCCCGTTCCCATCACGAACACGGCCAGTCTGATATAGGCAGGTAAGCTCGACTGTGCCGCCGGCACAGCATGGGAAGCTGTGCGTCCGAGTAGGACGCTGCCGGAAAATCAAAAGCCCCTGCCTGATATTATATCAAGCAGGGGCTTTTTTAGTTTGAAAACTCAATTATTCAATAGCGATAGCGCCGAAGTCACACCCGTTCCATCTCGACCACGGCCAGTCTGATAAAAGCGGGTAAGCTCGACTGCGCCGCCGGCACAGCATGGGAAGACAGTGCGTCCGAGTAAGACGCTGCCGGGTAATTAAAAAAAACCTGTTCGATATCAAGTCAAGCGGAGGGATTATTGTAAAGGCGAAATAACACTTTTTATCAAATTATAACAAATTTCCGATATGTCCGAGGGATGCGGTGAGGTATTGTAATAGAAGGGCGCTTGAGTGTTTTTCGGATATGCGATTGTTGTGTTTAGTGTTTTAATGCTGAGCTGCGGCATGTACCTCACCATTTGATGTGAATAAAAACCGCCCTGTTAAGTATCGGGTTGCCGGTATGGATGTTGCCGTGAATCACCTGCGCCGAAATTTTAAAGCCTCCGTTCGAACTTAATCGAGCGGAGGTTTTTATTTGTGGTCGATGTCCCATGATTCATAAGCGGTGGATGGCCGGGGCCGGGATTCGCCGGCGCGATGACGTTCCGGTTGCGACTGAAAACGGGCCGCCTCGACTGTCGTGTGGCGTGGTTTTACAGTTTTTAACATTTAATAACACATTTCCAACAGACCCGTCGGACCGGGAGGGTGTATCAAGGTATCGGATCGGACGGGTGATCTCGAAGTGGTATGAATCCTTGTTGCAGGATTTTCCGTTGCCCGCCCTTGTCCGCCTCCGTGAACAAAGTTCCTTTTTATTGAAAGACACAATCGTCGACTTGTTTGGGGACAGGTGCCGGGGGATCGTATTTGGAGAGTCGTTAAATACATATTTTTTAGGGAGGATGTAGAATAATGAGAAAAGCAATGGGAACCGTACTGCTGCTTCTGTTTTTTGTTTCAACCGCCGGTGCGGGAAATATCACTGAATTTTCGAGGATTGTTAAGGGGACGGAGGGGAAGTACACCCTTTCCGTTCCACTGCTGGATGTTCCGGCAACGGGATTGACGGGATATCGTGTTGATCTCACATCAGCCGATCTTATCAACTGGACGATCATGCCGGGGACAGTTAAGAAGAGCGAGGCGGCAACACCCGAAAAGGCAATCGTGACAAAAGGGGAGGAGGGGTACCGGCTTGATATTCCATATCTCGAATATGTAATGCCCGGCGGAAGCCTCGGTTATTCAGCGGCCTTTACATCGGCGCGGGGGGCGGACTGGGTATTGAACACCGGAGAAGCGGCTAAGAAAAAACTCCGCTTGCCCGGGAAGATAGGGTATACCAAGGCAGAGATTGTCGTGGGGGAACTCCGCTGGGAGTCCGACGGTTCCGAGACCGCTTCCGAAAAGATTGATGGGCTTGGAACGGTGAGCCTTGCCGTGCTGTACGTGGGAGAGGGGGAAGAAGAGTATGCCCTGGTCAGCCTGGATGGGGACTCCATGCCCGACGGCCGTTTTGTCCAGGTCAATGCGGGAGGGAAGGTGTACACCGGATTGAACCTTGTCGTGGGAGTGGAAAACGGTGTGGACGAGGAGGTGGCCGTGATCACCGGCGAACTGGGCGATGAAATCGGTGCCAAATTCGCCTCTAAAGTAAAAGTCGGTGAATCCATGATCATGGGAGTTGGGAGCACGCGTTTCCGGGTTCAGGGCAACAGGGCGTATCTGAACGGTACCCTGGGAAAGAGGACGTTCAATCAGGTAGTTGATCTGATGACGTCGCATCCCGAGGTGGACACCATCGTGGAGGAGAATGTGCCGGGCTCCATCGATGATGAAACCAATATGGAAACCGGTCGCCTGATACGAAAGTTCGGCTTGAATACCCATGTGCCGGCGGACGGCGAGATCTCATCGGGCGGGGTGGACCTCTTTCTCGCGGGGGTGAAAAGGACCCTGGAAAAGGGAGCCCGCGTGGGCGTGCATTCCTGGGGCACCGGTGATCCCAACGGATTGACGGCAAGAGATTATCCAAGGGATGCGGAGGAGCACAAGGCCCAGCTCTCCTACGTTACCGAGATGCTGGGAGAGTCGGGGCCCGATTTTTATTTTTTCACGCTCGATGCGGCCCCGTTCGACGGCATGCATTACATGACCGATGAAGAGATCGCAAGGTGGAAACTGACGACGCCGTAATAATGATCGAGACGCGGCGTGCCCTCGCTGTCGAGGGGTAAAAAGGGGGGAGGGGCGGTGTTCGGTTTATTTCTCAGGCTCTACGTGTTGATGATCGGAACCATGGCGGGCACTTTCGCCATAGCACTGGCAGCCTTTATACCCCTTATGAAAGGTATCGAAAAGCAGGATGACCTCCGCCTCCTGTCCGGGACGTTCGAACTGGCGGTGGCGGAGCTTGCTCCCCTGAGCGGCGGGGAGATGCGAAACAGGGTCGAGAACCTTGGCGAACGATTCGGGGGGATCGTCTCCCTTATATCCCTGGAGGATCTGGACAGGGAGGACGGGGAACTGTCCGGGCTGGAACAGGGAAAACTGGTAAGCCGCTTCGAACAGGACACCTTTTACCGGCGTATTCCCGGTACGGGTAATGTGCTGAGAATAAAACCAAGACTGCACGGCAGCCCCTGGTTCATGGGGGAGGATGAACGACTCTCCGGGTTGACCCTCCACCTTCTGGGAGAGGCGTTTCATGACAAAGCCGCCCCGGCGAAACGCTTCGGGTTTCCGGTTGCCGTGGTCCAGCTGGAGGGCCTCGAACTGAATGAAAAGGGAGCCTCGGTGCTGATTCGGGACGGGGCTTTCTTTGATCAAGACACGCTGAAAGCCTTTCACATCGGGAAGGCGGACGGACGGGTTGTGGTGCTCGGCCCGCTGGATGACGGAGAGTCTGTCTATTTTCGCTACAGCTTTTATCTGCTGCTCTTTATCATCCTGGTCGTGTGCGCGGGAGCTTCCCTGATCTGGGCGCGGCCGTTGTGGCGGGATATGGACATTCTTTCAGGCACGGCGCGCCGTTTCGGCAAGGGGGAATTTACGGCGCGCGCGAAGATTTCGCCGCGATCCAGCCTCGGGGGAACGGCCGGCGTGTTCAATTCCATGGCGGAACGGATCGAATCGTTGCTGGCCTTTCAGAAGGATCTTACGAACGCTGTTTCCCATGAGTTGAAGACCCCCCTGGCCCGCCTGAAATTCTCCCTTGTGATGGCGGCGGAAGCTGGGAGCGGCAGTGAAGGGGAACCCTTTCTCGGGGAGTCCATGAAGAATATTGAAGAGTTGGACACACTGGTGGAAGACCTGCTCACCCATGCGAGCCTGGATCAGCCGGCCCGGGACGATATGCTCCGAAAGGTGGAGATGGGCTCCTGGTTACGGGGTGTTGTGCTCGGGCTCGGGGCTTCCCGTGACGGCAAAACGGTGACGGAGGGCGATTTCCCACGGGAAGGCGTACTTGCCGCGATGGAACCGGTCCTTATGGAACGCGCGCTTGGCAACCTGATTCTCAACGGGGTGCGCTATGCCCGGACCCGTGTGGTGGTGAGCTTCGAAAGCATTGATACGGGGATTTGTATCCTTGTGGAGGATGACGGACCGGGGGTTCCGGAGGCGGAGCGTGAGAGGATTTTCGAGGCCTTTCAGCGCATGGATCCGAGCCGCAGCCGCGATTCCGGGAATTACGGCCTGGGCCTTGCCATCGTAAGACGGGTGGCAAGGTGGCATGGAGGCGATGCAATGGTTACGGACTCAGCACTTGGAGGGGCTCGTTTTATCATTCAATGGCCGCGTGAAAGAAAGACGGACGGTCAGGGGGGGACGGATTCATAAGGAACCTTACGATCTTCAAGATGCGTGTACCGGGGGAACCGCGGAATCTCAAGCCTGTGGAAAGGGCGAAAGCAAACCTGATGATTTGAACCTAATTGTTCACATACTCAGGGCTTCGTGTCATTGTCACTCGCCCATGAAGCAGGGGCGACCGCGAATTGCGTTCATGTTGATAGACCTGTATTCCTAAGTCTCTCTGGCTTTCGTGCGGGCAAGCAATCCCCGGCGAAGCAGGAAGCCCAAGAGCTTTGGCCCTGGGTAGTTTACCAGGCATCCCGGACAAAGAGGTAGCCTGTACCCCATACGGTTTTTATCCTTGCGGGGGGAGAGGAATGATCTCCGAGCTTTTTCCGCAGGCGTGAAATGTAAACGTCAACGGAACGGTCCACGCCGTCATATTCCATTCCCCGCAGATGGGAATAGAGCGCCTCACGGGTGATGACGGTCCCGGGGTTTTGAACCAGATAAAGCAACAGGTCGTACTCACCCGTTGTCAACTCCACCTCATTTCCACAAAGAAACACGGCCCTGGAAGCGGTGTCGATGGAGAGGCTGTTGCATGTAACGCTTGATCCGCCCGCCGTCTCGACCCGCTCCCCATCCTTCGTTTCGGTCCTTCGCAGCAGAGATCGAATCCTGGCGAGCAGCACCATGGGATCCACCGGCTTTTTAACAAAATCATCGGCCCCCATTTCAAGGCACAGCACCTGATCCATATCACTGGTTTTTGCCGTCAGGACCATGATGGGACCCCGGTAGGAATCGCGGATGGCACGGCAGATGGACAGCCCGTCCATGCCGGGCAGCATCAGGTCGAGAATGAGCAGATGGGGCTTGCAGTCGGCGACTCTCTGCTCTGCCGTGTCCCCCCGTTCCTCCACGTGGATTTCGTAACCCCGCTGTGAAAGATATGCGCCGATAAGGGCTGAAAGACGCTTGTCGTCCTCGACGATGAGAATCCTGGCGGGTGTTTCCATTTCCATCTCCTCCGGGGATAAAATTACATGCTCACCACAATAATATCGATGGACCGGAACTCGTGTCCCGTGCCGTGCCCCTTGAAGAAAGCGGCAAAGTGAACGCGGCGAGACATATTTTCTTGCCCCGATTATAAGCCGGCGGTTCGTATTTATGCGGTCACAGGGTGCACGTTAGCCCATTATACTGACAGCGGTCAATTATTGTTCCCGGCCGCCGTATGAAATTTAACTGTTTTGGACCAGGAATATAAATATTGGGTGGAGAAATAATGGGCGGGGCATTTGGATCCGGGAGTGTACCGGTGTTTCACGGATCGAATGCGGTTTCAAATGGTGAATCGATGCCCTGTATCCCGGGGGGGAAGTTTGGCGGGGCGAGTGACCGGCCTTGACGGTTGTCGATTACCCCATGTTGAAGTGCCCAAAGCACGAAGGCTTCGGGTGGGAGCCGGCCGTCGACGAACGGGCGATGAAATGTGGAATGAAATCCGGTTCCCTTACCCCTCGTTGGAATGGAGAGGAAGGGTCACGGTAAAACAGGAGCCCTCGCCCCGGACGCTGTGGACCCGGACCTTTCCTTCATGGGCCTTGATAATCGCCTTTACCAGGGCAAGGCCGAGGCCCGCGCCGCTGCCGGTCCGGCTCTTCTCCTCCCTGTAGAACCGCTTGAAAATATGGGAGAGATTCTCTTTGTCGATCCCCACTCCCGTGTCCTCGAAGTTCAGGATCGCGGAGTGTCCGTTAAGGTTTGCCCCCACGGAGACCTTGCCGTTTTCAGGGGTATACTTCAGGGCGTTGTCCAGGAAGTTCGATACCATCCGCTGGAGCATGGTGATGTTTCCGTCCACGGGGCAGGGGAGGGGCGCATTGCAGGTAAGATCGATTCCCTTTTCTTCGGCGACGGGCATGAAGAGTTCGCAGGCCTCGCTCACGAGCCCGGCCATGTCCACCTCATGCTTTTCAAAAGTAACGGCGCCGGATTCGGTCTCGGAGATGTAGAGCATGGTGTTGATCATGGCAAGGAGCTTGTCGCACTCCTCAATGGTGCCCGCCCCCATGGCCTCGTATGCCGAGAGGGAGCGACCCGTGGTCAGGGTGACCTCGGCCGTTCCCCGGATGCGGGTGATGGGGCTTCTGAGGTCGTGGGCGATGTTGTCGTTCATCTCCCTTGTTTCCCGGATCAGGGCGTGGATCCGGTCCACCATGAGGTTGAAGGTGGCGGCAAGCCGCTCCACCTCGTCTCCCCGGTCCTCGAGGCTCACCCTTCTCTCCAGGGCGCCCCCGGCGATGGCCTGTGCCGTTTCCGTGACCTCTTCAACTCCCCGGAGGGCCCTTCTTGCCATGAACAGCCCAACCACGGCCGCAAGGAAGATGATGCCGACGGTGATGATCCCGGACAACTTCAGGAATATGGATGCGAACTGCTCGTTGGGGCCGAAGGAGAGGCCCGCCTGTACGTATGTTTCCGGGCCGATCCTGCCGTAGAGAATGCGGCTCTTGTGTTCGAGGCCCCGGATCCAGCGGGTTTCGATAACATGTTCGCCGCTCGATACCGTTTTTTCGAACAGCTCCCGATTTAGGGAGAGCCCCTTCCAGGCGGAGAGATCCGAGGAGAGAAGAACATTGCCCGAAGGGTCCAGGATGCGGTAAAACACCGAACTTACCCCCTCGGCCTCGGAGTCGGTGTTCACCTCGCGGGCCACCTCCCGCATGCCGTTCTTTTCGAGCACCAGGGTGTACTCCCTGAGTTCGGTGATCAATTCCTCGTCGATCTTTCTTTCGATCTCCGCGAATGTGAACAGGTAAAAGAGGATGAACACCAGCACGAAGGAGATGGAGAAGATTACCGCGTACCAGAGGGTGAGCCTGAACGCCAGGGTGTGGCGTAGCCTATGAAGATTCCTTGAGAACATATCCGATTCCCCGTACCGTCTGAATCAGCTTCGTGTCGAAGCCCTTGTCGATCTTGTCCCTCAGCTTGCAGATCCTTGCCTCCACCACATTGGTCTGGGGGTCGAAGTTGTAGTTCCAGACGTGTTCCATGATCATGGTCTTGGAAACCACCTTTCCGGCATTGCGCATGAGGTAGTCCAGGAGGGAGAACTCCAGGGGCTGGAGCTCGATGGGAGTGCCCGCCTTGACCACCTCCCTCGTGATGAGGTTGACGGAAAGATCCGCCACGTTGAGGCTGGTGGGCTCCACAAGCCCGCTGCTCCTACGGATCAGGGCCTGGACCCGTGCCAGGAGCTCCGAAAAGGAGAAGGGCTTTGTAAGGTAGTCGTCGCTTCCCGTCTGGAGCCCCTTGATCCTGTCCTCGGTGGACCGCTTTGCCGAGAGGATGATCACCGGGGTGTTGATTCTCTGGTTTCGCATCTCCTCGATCAGGGAAAGGCCGTCCAGCTTGGGGAGCATGATGTCGATGATCGCCGCGTCATAGGGCTCGTTCAGGGCCATGTGCAGGCCGTCCTCCCCGTTTTCCATATGATCCACGGCATATCCGGCCTCCTTGAGGCCCATTACAACAAAGGCGGCGATCTTTTGATCGTCCTCTACAAGCAGTATCCGCATCGGGAGTCTCTCTCCTCCAATGAAGGGCGTTTTTGATGCCCATGTGAAAAGTCCGAAGTCAATTTTCGGGCATTACTTTTTGATGCCTCCAAGTTTCCGGAATTTCGCTAAACGATGCGCCGGAAGCCCTTTTCGATGAACATCCGGTGCCGCCGGGCAGAAGAAAACCATATTGGAGAACGCTCTGATCCTCTGTTAATAAACCATCGTCGCCGTGACGGCAATCTCCATAAAATTAATCTTTGGTAATATTTGGCGAAGTGGCGGCGGCGCGGCCATTCAGCTTACCCCACTGTTGTTTGCCTGCCGTGATCTGGAGTTGCGTTTCGGCAAACGTTTATTTTTCCTTTAAAGTCTGGTGTAAGGGGCCGCACCGGTTCAGGGCATGGCGTTGCGGCTTGATTTCCGTGGGTTGGGATTGTGGTATTATCCGTGTGTAAGCGCTTCTTGTTCATTGGCGGAAGAAACCAGATAATCGCCGATTGCCAGATAATCCAGGGTTGAGCGTTTGAAGGTGACGACGGCATCCTCCGCCGCGGCGGGTATGGGTTCGTTATGCATGTTGAAGCTCGTGTTGATCAGCGCGGGAATTCCCGTTGCCCCGCAGTACGCCTTCAGGATGGCGTACAGGTCGGGGCTGCTTTCGGGGGTTACGAACTGGGGGCGGGCGGTGTTGTCCACGTGGACCACCGCCGGGCAATGGGCGATCATCCAGTCGGTACAGGCGAAGGTGACGGTCATGAACCGGGCGGCATGCATCGCGGGGGCATGCCCCTTGAAGCATTTATGGGCCTCTCCGGCGAGGACGGCAGGGGCAAAGGGCATGAACTCCGTTCTGCCAAGGCGCCGGTTGAGCCGTTGATTGACCTCCGGGTCCCGGCAGGCGCTCAATATGCTCCTGTTTCCAAGGGCCCTTGGGCCGTACTCCATTCTTCCGTTTACGCGCACGACGATTTTTCCGTTTTGGAGGAGTTTTGCCGCCGTTTCCGGCATATTGGAGACTCTGCGGTATTTCAGGCCGTGTTTTTTCAGTGACGCTTCAAGGGCGGAGTTTCGGATGGGAGTGCCCAGAAAGACGTTTTTCAGGGGGCGGTTTGGCGAGGGAATCCGCTTCCTGTCCAGGTACAGGGCCGCGCCAAGGGCAAGGCCGCAATCGCTCATTCCGGGATGGACAAAGATCCGCTCCACCCCGGGGATCTCCATGATCCGTTGATTCAGTTTGACGTTTGCCGCAACCCCGCCGCTGAAGAGGATTTGGGAACAACCGGTTTTATCCATTCCGGCCCTTACCGTTTCCACTATGACCGTTTCGAGGCGCGCCTGGAATGCTGCGGCCAGGTCCTCCCTTGCAATCCCCCTGAAACAGGCGGGCATTTTGCGGGTTTTGGCCCATTCCAGTTCCAATTCAAAAAGCCTGGGGGATACCCGCACCTCCATACCCCTGCTCCAGAAGAGCGAGGAGACGATCTCCATGGCCTTTGCCGGGTCGCCGTATGCGGCAAGTCCTGTTATCTTTCCGCCGTGGAGCATAAAATTGAACCCCATCATCCGCGTGCACAGGGCGTAAAAATACCCCGGGGAATGGGGCGATGGGCTCATGGCAAGGGAGGTCATGCGGCCGTTCTGGATAAGGCCCACGCGCATGCCCGATTCCCCGTCCGAGCCCTCTGCAACCACGCTCAAGGCCCTTTCAATTCCGCCCGTAAAATAGGCGGATGCCCAGTGGGCGGTATGGTGGTCCACGGGGGTTATTTTTTTCCGGGGACCGAAAAGGCGTTTTATACCGATCAGGGCGGCGCCCTCCGTGAGCAGCAGCCGGGGCAGGCCGGTGAGCATGAAGAGGCCGGGAACGATACTCTTGCCTCCGTAGGTTTCACGGTGCCGCCCCTTTGAAATATAGTAAAAATCCCTTAAGGATCGCCCCCTTGTAAGGAGGGCTTTCTGCCGCCAGTAAAGGCTGTTGGCCGAAAGGCGGCCTTTGCCGCAGACCCGTTCCAGTGCGATCTCATCCACATCATCCGGTCCTATTCCCGCGATGCGCATCACCTCGCGGACGGAGCCCGCCGGGTAGCCGAAGGTGAGCTTATTGCCCGTCATTCGCTCTTCGTTTACGGCGGCGATGATATGCCCCTTGTGGACAAGGGCGGCTCCGGGGTCGTGCCCGGAATGGATTCCAAGTATCATAAGATAATCGGCCGGATTTTGAAGGGTTTACCACCGGGGAAACCCATGGTGCCCTGGAACGGGCCGCACTGGGCTCCGGCGGAAGTGGGATGTATAAAGATATCCTAACTTTAAAAGGTAGCAGCTGTCAATACACAGCCGGCGAAGGTCAGGGGCATCGCAAGTGACATCGGCATGCCCGCCGGCTGAAAAACCGAGGCCCTGCGAGTTTGCCGAAGATTGAAGAGCCTGAAACCAATGCTGCATGGCCGAAGTGCGGGGATTCAGAGAGTTTTTTCAAAGGCCGGGCATCCCGGCGATAGGGTTGAATGGGCGGAAGGCGGCGGTGCCGAGCTTCTTTTTCAGGGGCTAAACACCTTGACTCCCCGGACTGGATCTGAGAGTTTGAACGGGCCTTATTATCGTGAAACCGCGCCGGGCCTGAAATGGGGGATTTCCCTTGCCCCGGCGCAACCTTTTTTTCGCCGGCGGCAGCCCGGCCGGATGCGGTGGAAGGGAAAGATGCGCCTCTTTTCGAGTATTCATACAAAACTCATGGGTATCCTTGTTTTTCTGGGGGTGCTGCCCCTGCTGGCCCTGGGGTATCTCTCCTACCACAAGGCTTCCTCGGCGCTCCTCTTTCAGACAAAGGCCCAGCTGGGCAATCTGTCGGAGAAAACCGCCGAGCAGATCGACGATTTTTTCAAGGTATCGCGCCACAATATCCATCTGGTGTCACAGTATCCCTTTATTCAGCTTGCCTTTCTGCAGCACGAATTCAGCCAGCGGCTGGACACGGTGGAGCGCCTGCTGGAGGATTATATCGGCAAGCATCCCTACCTTAACAGGGTCTACCTCATCGATCCTCAGGGGATGCCCGTGCTGGCGGTGCCCGCCCTGACGCCCTCCGACGAAAATCTGAAGATCGGATCGGCCCCCTGGTTTCGCAACGCCCATGAAGAGGGGCAATATCTCTCGGATATCATCATCGGAACCGGCGGAAAGACGCGGATGATCCTGGCGCAGGCGGTGTACGATTTCGAAGAGAAGGAGCGGAAGGTCGGGGTGCTGGCGTTCGATATCAAGACCTCGGCCTTTACCGGGCATGCGGCCTCCCTGAAGATCGGAAGGCAGGGCCACGGCTTTATCCTCCACAGGGAGGGGTACCTGATTCATCACCCGGAGCCTTCCCTTGTGCTGGAGCGGAATATCACGGACAGGGGAGACGAAAGGCTCGGGGCGCACGTGGCAAGGATGCGGGCGGGGGAGAAGGGGTTCGGCGAATACCGCTTCGACCATGAGGAGAAGTACCTCTCCTATGCCCCCTGCCGGGAGGGGAACTGGAGCGTGGGCATCACCATGTTCAAGTCGGAACTCATGGCCGATATCTACCGGCTGCGGCATCAGATGGTAACGTTTTTCCTGATCATCATGGCCATGATCGTTCCGGCTTCCCTTCTCTTTATCAGGAGCATCACCCGCCCCATCGGCGCCCTGATCCGGGGAGCCGGCGCCATCGGCGGCGGAAACCTGGACCAGGTGATCACCACCCACTCCAGCGACGAGTTCAGGGACCTGGGGGAGGAGTTCAACCGCATGGCGGCAAGGCTCAAAAGCAGCATGGGGCAGGTCATCTCCCTCAAGACCTTTAACGAGGATATCCTGAGGAGCCTTTCCAGCGGGGTGATCACCGTGGATTCCAAGAACCGCCTCACCTCCATCAACGAGAGCGCAAGAAAGATACTGGGCATCCCTTCGGAGCCGGATGTGGAAGAGATTGGAAAGGTTGTCTGGACCGGCGAGGGAGGCGAATGGGAAGGCCGGCAAGGCGTGTGGGCCGAAAGGGAAGAGTGGCCCGGTTTCAAGCCGGGCGCGGGACACCCCCTGGAGAAGATCCACGAACTCTTCAGGGCAACCCTTTCCGAGGGAAAGGTGATCCGCCACAGGGAGATCTCCCTTGCCGGCACGGCCGGGCGGGCGGCGTTCGTGGAGGTGAACGCGGCGCTTTTACTGGACAGCAGCCACAGGGCAGTGGGCGCCATCGCCGACTTCAGGGATATCACCGCAAGAAAGCGGATCGAGGAGCGCATGGTCCGTATCGACAAGATGGCCTCGCTGGGTGAACTCTCGGCGGGAATGGCCCACGAGATCAGAAACCCCCTTGCCGGCATCAAGACCAGCGTTCAGGTCCTGCGTAAGAGGGGCAGGGATGAGGACGAGATTCTCCTGTGCGACGGCGTTGTCCATGAGATCGACCGCCTGAACCGGATCGTGACCGACCTGCTGCGCTTTTCAAGGCCCTCGGAGCCGGTGATTCGACCCGTCGCGGTTTCGGATATCCTCGATCGCTCCCTCTCACTTGTGGCCGAAAAGATCCGGAAGCAGCGGATCGTTCTCGGGAGGCGTTCGGAAGAGGGCCTGCCGGGGATCATGGTGGACCGGGAACAGATCCAGCAGGTTTTTCTGAATATTTTGCTAAACGCCCTAAAGGCGACGCCGCCGGGAGGAAGGCTTTCGATCTCGGCGACGGTTTCCGTTGACACGGACGACGCGCGAAACCCCCATGGGGCGGCGGGACGTTCCAGGGCGGTTTTGGCGGATAAAACCGGCGGCCTTTCCCCGGGGGAAACGGCTCCGCCGACAAATTCTTCATCTTTCGTTGTTCTCGCGTTTCGGGACACGGGATGCGGTATCTCCGAGGAAAACCTGCCGAGAATATTCAACCCGTTTTTTACCACCGATCCGGCCGGCACCGGCCTGGGACTGCCCATTGTCCACGAGATGATGGAGAAGAACGGCGGCAGAATTTTCGTGGAAAGCACCGCCGGAGAAGGGACAACGGTACGCGTGGCATTGCCCGTGGAAGAATAGGGCGGGGCAGGTGGAATCGGCGATGCCTCCGTGGTGGAGGCCGGCGAGGCGAACGAGAATTCAGGTATAAAAAAAGGGGCGGATGGGGTTGTGGCGTCAAAAAGGAAGCAGAGCCGGTGAGTGCATTGCGGGAAGACGTGATCGGACCCGGGAAAGGAAGTTGTATATGGATCTTTCTGAAGGAAGGATAAGTAATGGCCGGTGATCGTATCATGATCGTAGAAGATGAGATGGTACTGCGCCAGTCCCTGAAGATCGAACTCGGGGACGAGGGGTTTATCGTCGAGGCCGTGGAGAGCGGCGAGGCGGCCCTTGAACGCATGGGGGAGTTTCAACCCCACCTGATGCTCCTGGACCTGAGGCTGCCGGGCATGGACGGTATTTCCGTACTGGAGGCCATCCGAAAGGAGGGGCGGGAGGTTGCGGTGATCATCATGACGGCCCACGGGGATACCCGGACCACCGTTTCCGCCGTGAAGAGCGGCGCCGACAACTTTATCAACAAGCCCTTTGAGCTCGATGAACTCTGGGGCATGATCCACAAGGCCCTGAACCGCCAGAAGGAACAGCGGGAGTTCGAGTACCTCAAGTATCAAAAGAGACGGTTTTACCGCTACTGCGATCTGGTGGGGCAAAGTTCGGGAATGCGGGCCGTATACGAGAAGATCGACCTTCTGGCCCTTTCCGACAGCGCCACGGTGCTGATTCGCGGAGAAAGCGGCACGGGCAAGGAGCTGGTGGCAAGCGCCATCCACTACAAGAGCAGACGAAGCGATGCCCCACTGGTGGAGATCAACTGCGCCTCCCTTCCGGAAAACCTCCTCGAGAGCGAGCTCTTCGGCCACGAGAAGGGGGCGTTCACCGGCGCAACAGAGCTGAAAAAGGGCCTGTTCGAGCTGGGGGACGGGGGGACCATCTTTCTTGACGAGATCGGCGAGATGCCCGTGAGTCTTCAGGCAAAACTTCTACGATTCCTCGAAAAGAAGCAGTTCAAGCGCCTGGGCAGCGGCAGGGACCTGAAGGTGGATGCCCGTATTATCGCCGCCACCAACAGGGACCTTGCACAGGCCATGGAAGGCGGTACGTTCCGGGAGGATCTCTTCTACCGCCTCAACGTGGTTTCCATCTCTCCGCCGCCCCTGCGTGAGAGGCGCTCGGACATCCCTTTGCTTGCAAGCTATTTCCTGAACGAGTTCTGCCGGGACATGGGAAAGGGGATGCTGACCCTGTCCGATGAGGTAACGGCCGTCTTTAACGCCCATCCCTGGCGGGGCAACGTGCGGGAGCTTCGCAATACCATCGAAAGGGCCGTTATCTTTGCGAGGGGCAGCGTGATTACCCCCGACCTTCTTCCGAGGGAGATGCAGGAGACCAATGCCGGGGCCGTGCAGTCTTTTTCCCGAACCAAAGAGGATATGAAGGGGCTTTCCATAAACGAGATCCTGGCGAAGGTGGAACAGGAGGTTATCGACGAGGCCCTGCGGAGTACGGGGGGAAACAAGACAAAGGCCGCCGAGGAGCTGGGGATCAGTCGCTTTTCCCTGAATCGCCGGATCGAGCGCTTGAGCAGGGCGTTTGGTGAAGAATAAGCGTGTCGGTTCGATACCGGCAGGCATGCGGGAAAGTACTCCAACGGCTTTTGAATGTGTTGGGGTGAGCGGATTGGTATCAAAAGGCGCCGATTTGATTGGCAACGCTCGATTCCTCTCGAAGAAATAAGTGATGTGTTGGGAATATGAGATTGGTCAAGCGTTCTATTTGTTAACCGTCCCATGCTGTGATGCGACTTACCAATACGGTCAAAATCCACCCGGCATGACAATAAAAAACGCAGAATTGTGGGCCCGAGTTAAAAATTGCTGGATGGAAGTTTCAGGGGGGCATCGTAAATAAGCGAGACAGGGGTAAGCCGAGATGGGAAAGCGATTTAGATATGTTTTAAAAGGGGGGAGGGCCTTCGCAAATTCGGTGCTGGCCTTATTCCTGCTCTGTTCGCTTCTTGGTCAATGCCTGATGGAACATCCGGCTTATGCCGGGGAAGCGGAGTCGTATAAAAAGAAGAACGTGACCATCGGCATGGTCGTCTGGCGGGGGGCCACCGAATCGGAGCGCGGCTTTCTGGACGGGCTGGACAGAAGTCGCCGCAATATCGAAATCCTGCGTTACGATGCCCGCCAATCCGGCGAAGCGGCCCTGGAGATCGCCGACCGACTCCTTGAACGGAAGGTGGACCTGATCTACACCTTCGGCACCACCGTCACCCAGATCGTAATGACCAAGACCGCCACCGTTCCCGTGGTGTTCAGCAGTGTGAACAGGCCCGTCATGTCCGGCATCATCGAGAGCTGGGAACGTTCCGCCAACAATGCCGTGGGCGCAAGCAACCAGGTCCCCATCCCACACCAGCTCAAGGCCCTCAGGAAGGTCAGCGATTTCAAACGGCTGGGGATCATCTTCAATCCCCTTGAGAAAAACTCCCTTATTCAGCTCCAGATCGTGGCGGGACTGGCTTCCGAAATGGGCTTCACCCTCAGTCAGTACCCCGTTTCCACCCGCTTTGACGTCGGTATCGTGCTGCCGACCCTGAGGAACGCGGTGGACGCGGTCTATATCCCCGCGGATTCCCTTACCCAGTCCCTGGGAAAGGAGATCATGGCGTTGGTCAACGGTTATAAAATTCCCTCGCTCGCCGCCGTCCAGACAATGGTCTCGGAGCACGGCGCCCTGTTGGGGCTTGTGAACAACCTGTACCAGCTCGGACGCCTTGCGGCGGAAAAGGCCAACCTGATTCTGTCCGGCACAAATCCCACCGATATTCCCTCATCCAACCTCGGGCGCCTTCAGCTCTGGGTGAACATGCATACGGCACAGGAGATCGGGGTTCAGGTACCCGTTTCCGTTTTGGTCATGGCCAACAGAATCGTTCGATGATCCTTTCACGAGGGTGTCGAAGACGGTTCCCAAAAACCATCAAGAATCATAAACCGCTTTCAAACAATGCGCGGGGTTGAAGCACTGGGCTTTGCGCCGATCGGATTCCGCACGGTGTGGGGGTGTGGCAACCGCACACTTTTCTCCGATGGGCATGTTGGTTGAAATTGTCCCGTTGTTTAACTGTTTGAAATGAAAAAACAATATTGCTATCGTGTGTGGCCGGCACGGGTGTTGCTCTTGAATGTGGTCAAGAGACCGGGCTTGGCCGGCGGCCTTTGGGTGCCGGCGGGGTCGACAGCTTCTCGTTATCATCAATAACTCAATTCAGGAGGAATGGATGTTCAGGAACTTTGTACTCTCATTGGTCGCATTGACGCTGGTGTTCGGCTTTAGCGCGGAAAAATCCGTCGCGGCCGACAACTTGATTATCGCAACCGCCACAACGGGCGGCACCTACTATCCGGTGGGGGTTGCCATCGGCACCCTGGTCAGCATCAAGCTGGCAAAGAAACACAAGATCACCGCAACGGCCATCAACTCGGCGGGCTCGGGCGAGAACGTCCAGATGCTCAAGAACAACGAGGCCCAGATGGCCATCCTCCAGTCCCTCTTCGGCCTCAATGCCTATAACGGCGAAGGCCCCTACAAGGGCAAGCCCGTCAAGGACTTCCGCTCCGTCACCATGCTCTGGGAGAACGTGGAGCATTTTTCCCTGTTGAAAAAATACGTTAAAACCGGAACCATCGAGGACCTCCACGATATCGGTAAGAAGTTCTCCATCGGCAAGAGGGGCAGCGGCACCGAAGGTTCGGGACGCGCCATCCTCGGCGCCATGGGCATCGATCCTGCAAAGGAGCTGGTCCTCGAGTACCTTGCCTACAACCCCTCCGCCCAGGCGATGATGGACGGCAGGATCGTGGGCAGCAACATTCCCGCAGGCCCCCCCGTTGCCGCCATCACCCAGCTCTTTGCCCAGCTGGGGGACAAGAAGGTGCAGGTGCTGGACTTCACGGACGCTCAGCTTGAAACCATCCGCAAGGCTTATCCCATCTGGAACCGCTTCGTTATCGACGCGGGTACCTATCCCGGCCAGAAAAAGGCGATCAACACCATCTCCCAGCCCAACTTCCTCGCCGTTCACCCCGATGTTTCCGAGGAAACCGTTTACCTGATCACGAAGACCATCTACGAGAACCTGCCCTTTCTCGGCACCATCCACAAGGCCACCAAGGCCATGAGCCTGGATAAGGCCATCAGCGGACTGCCAGTGCCCCTGCACCCCGGCGCCGCCAGGTACTATAAGGAGATGGGGATCGAAATTCCCGCAGCCCTCCTTAACTAATGCTCTCGTGAAGGTTCGAGGTTGATTTGCCTGCCGAGCCTTCCATGTCCCGTATGATCAAGTGGGCATATGGTATCGCGGTCGCCTTTCGGGGATCGACATAATACGGCGGTATCCTGGAAGCAGTTGAAAAAGCCCCTCCCGAAACAGGGAGGGGCTCGGGGCGTGATAAAATTAGAACGGCCGGGGAGGGCAGCCTCGTTCCGGCATTCCAAAAGGAAACGGAAATGACCAAGGAAAATTCGGCAGTCTCCGAGGACAAGGGCGGAGAGGTGATCGTCACCCAGCGCAACCTCTCTCCGGTCAACACGAAAATCATCTACTGGACCGGGGTGCTTATGGCCCTGTTTCATATCTGGGTCAATACCATCGGGGTGATGCCCGAAATCCAGCGTAACGCGATCCACTTCGGCTTTATCCTCTTCATGGGCTTTATCATCTATCCCGTTCACCACAGGCTGGCGGCCAGAACCCTGTGGGTCGATTACGGCCTTGCGATCCTCTCCGTCACAACGGCACTCTATCTGCTCTTTTTCGAGGATGCCCTTCATGCGCGAAACGAGGTGCCCATCATGACGGACCTCGTTTTCGCGGGGATCGCCGTGGTCCTGATGATCGAGATCACGAGAAGAACCGCGGGGCTCATCATCCCCTCCATCGCCGCCTTCTTCCTGGCCTATGCCCTCTGGTTCGGCCGGTACCTGGAGGGGATGTGGAACTTTCCCGGGGTCTCCATGACAAGGATGCTCTACCGGATGTACTTTGCCCCGGACGGAATCTTCGGGACCATCGCCACCATCAGCTCCACCTTCGTGTTTCTCTTCGTGATGTTCGCGGCCTTTCTCCTCAAGTCCGGCGCGGGAGACTTTATCATCCGACTTTCCATCGCCATGATGGGGCGGATGATCGGAGGCCCCGCCAAGATGGCGGTGTTCGCCAGCGGGCTCATGGGTTCCATATCCGGCAGTGCCGTTGCCAACACCGTGGGAACGGGCTCCATCACCATTCCCCTGATGAAAAGGGTGGGGTTCAGCTCGAAGTTCGCGGGGGGCGTGGAGGCGGCGGCTTCCACCGGAGGGCAGCTGATGCCGCCCATCATGGGTGCGGGGGCCTTTATCATGAGCCAGTGGACCCAGATTCCCTACCTCACCATCGTGGGCGTGGCCATCATCCCCGCGCTGATGTACTTTCTCTCGGTGTCCTTTTTCGTTCACCTCAGGGCAAAGAAGCTGGGGCTCAAGCCCATGGCACGTGAAGATATTCCCAAGGTGATGGATGTGCTCAAGGAGGGATGGAACTTCTTTATTCCCATCGCCATCCTCATCGGCCTCCTGATGTACGGGTTCACCCCCACCTACTCCGCATGCGCCGGCATCGCCTCCATTGTCGCGGCAAGCTGGCTGAACAAGAAGACCCGCATGTCGCCAAAGGATGTGCTGGATGCATTTGCCGCCGGCGGCAGGGGCATGGTGACCACCGGCGTGATCCTGCTCTGCTCGGGCATCGTGATCGGCGTGGTCCTGATGGTGGGGGCGGGCATCAAGTTCTCCATCATGATCTCCTCCATCTCGGGGGGGAGCCTCATGATCACCATCGTCCTGGTTGCCGTGGCCTCGCTTGTGCTGGGAATGGGCCTTCCGGTAACGGCCTCCTATATCGTGCTGGCGGTGCTGGCGGCTCCGGCCATGGAGATGCTGGGCACCTCCCTGATCGGCGCCCATATGCTGATCTTCTGGTATTCCCAGGACGCCAACGTGACCCCGCCGGTATGCCTTGCGGCCTATTCGGCGGCGGGCATCTCGGGCAGCAAGCCCCTTGCAACCGGGTTCGAGTCATGGAAGCTGGCAAAGGGCCTTTACATCATTCCCCTTCTCTTCGTGTACACGCCCCTCCTGTTCGAGGGAACTGTTTTCCAGGTGGCGGAAACGGCCGTGTGCGGCCTTGCGGGCCTCTTCTGCTTTGCCGTGTTCTTTGAAGGGTTCCACAGGATCGCCCTGAACTGGTGGTATCGCGCCGGGTATTTCGCGGCCGCCGGCATGCTGCTCTGGCCCATGCCCGCTCTTCACGGGGCTGGATGCATGCTGTTGTTTCTGCTGTTCTTCCTCCAGAAACGAGGGGAAACGGATGAGCTGCCCGAAGGCGAGCTTGCTTAGGAAATGACGGACAGTCATCGGGGGAGGCAATTCTAATTGCCTCCCCCGATATGAAATTGATTACCCCAAGCCTCCGAATGAAAAATCGTTTACCTTCCCCCCTTCTCCATGTTTGATGATTCCGTAAAAAATCGACGGTAAGATCTTTGACCACCACTCGATCTGTTCGATATGATCGCGTCATAATTCATAATGCCCTTGAAAAGCCGATTCGGACCTCTAAGGATTCCTTGAATCACCATCCTTTTATTAAGCCGGACTTGATGTCGAGCCGGCAAAGGAAAAAATGATTGGGTTCTTTTTCGGATACGTGGCCCCTCGTGGGCGGGCATGCTGTTTATGCGTCATCACGGTTGATGGACTTGTAAAAAGTCCGAAGTAGATTTTGGAGTTACAACATTTGCTCGCCCGAACACATGCCGACAACATTATGTTGCGTTCGAATTGTCGCGGCATGACTTTTTACGAGATCATCACGGTTGATGTGTCGATGAAAATGGTCATGGAGCCGTAAACAAAGACGTTTCTTTTAAAATGCGTTTCTTGATTGCGTGGTCGGCAGCGCATGGAATACGATACCGATTGCACAAAATCCGTATACGTGCCGGTGCCGGTGATTACTTGATTTCATGTCGGGAGTGTGTTTTAGTAATGATTCCGTCGGACCGGGGAGTGTTGCCGGGGGGACAACAATCATGATGCTCCTTTATATTAACCCGACAATTAAGAAGGACAACTTTTCAACCTGAAATACACCATGAAATCAAACGCATGGTTGAATGACAGGTTTACGTATATAGTTGCCGGGTTAATAAAAGTCCGCGATGGAATTTATGACCACGATCCGATGTGTTCGACAAAATCTGTTTATAACTTCACAGTGCGTTGGGAAAAACAGATCCTCACTTTTTACGGGCGCATCAAGTAAAAGTAAGAATAAGAGCAGGCCCCAACCTGACTTTTTAATCCACATCGGGATAAGATAAGATGATAAAAAGATCCGGTCCCCGGAGCCTGTCCGACCTGAACAATATGCCCCTTTTACCTTCCGCCGTGAAGTTGTGTTTCCGTATCGCCCTTCCGGCGATGCTGGTAACGGCACTTATCATCGCAGCTCTCCACTATGCGGATTACTCCATCAAGATGAATATCGTCAAGGCAAAGGAGGTCAGCCGGATCGATATCGGCACGGAGTCCATCAGGCGGCAGTTCAGCGCCATCACCTCCGACCTGCGCTACCTTGCCACCTCGGGTTACCTCATGGATTTCATGGCCGGCCGGCAAGAGGAGGAAAAGGAGATCCTGGCAAGGGAGTTCCTGGCCATTACCCGAACCAAGGGCATATACGACCAGATCCGTTATATGGACAAGAGCGGAATGGAGGTGGTGCGGGTCAACCGCAACGTGGACCGCCCCCATATCGTTCCCGGGGACAAACTCCAGAACAAGGGCAATCGTTACTATTTCCAGGATACCATGGGGATCTCCTGCAGGGAGGTCTTTGTCTCGCCTCTGGATCTGAATATCGAAAACGGGGAGATCGAGCGTCCCCTGAAGCCCATGATCCGATTCGGGATGCCCGCCTGCGACAGGGACGGGCGAAAGCAGGGGGCGATTCTCTTCAACTACCTGGGCGCGCAGCTCCTCGGCAATCTCAAGGAGATGCTGGGAGAGGTGGAGAGCAGGACCATGCTCCTCAACAACGACGGTTTCTGGCTGCTGGCCCCCGACCCTGAGGATGAGTGGGGCTTTATGTTCAAGAAGGACAAGCGCTGGCAGAACCGTTTTCCCGCCGAGTGGGAGAAGGTGAAACATGATAAGAGCGGACAGGTTGAAACCGATGCGGGGATCTTCACCTTTGAAACCATCTACCCCCTCGAGGAGGGGCAGGCATCCAGCACGGGGAGCGGGGATACCGCATCCTCCGGGCGAAAATTCATAGAGGCCGGGAATTATTACTGGGTATTGATTCTCCATGTGCCGAAAGAGGAGATCGCCCAGAGGGTCTCCGGTCATCTCTCAAGGGGGAGTTTCCAGTTCCTGCTCGTGATGGTGCTCCTCCTGCCCCTTACCTGGCTCTTCAGCAGGGAGCGGGTCAGGGCCACCCTTGCGGACGAGGCCGTGAACAGGAGCGAGGAGTTCACCCGGGCCGTGGCCTCCCAGCTGGCGGAGGGCTTGATGGTGCTGGACCGGGAAGGGCGCTTCCAGATGATCAACCCCAAGGCGGAACGGCTCCTGGGCTGGCGGGAGGCCGAGCTCCTAAACGGCGGGGTTGCGCCCATCATGCCGGAATGGCAGCCGGGCAAGGAGGGGTGCAAAATTTCCGAGTGCATGGAAAAGGGCGTCTGCCAGAAGGTGGAACCCTTTTATCTGAACCGGAAAAAGGGGGACGCCATACCCGTGTCCCTCTCCGTTGCCCCCATGTACAACCACGGCAACATGATCGGGGTGATCATCACGTTTCAGGATATCGCCCAAAGGCTTGCCATCGAGGAGCAGCTGAGGGCCATGGCCACCCATGATCCCCTCACCGGCGTCAAGAACAGGGGAGAACTGGAGCGACTCACGGCATCGGAGATGGAGCGGTGCAGGCGTTACGAACACCCCTTTTCCCTCTTGATGATCGATATCGACCATTTCAAGAAGATCAACGACACCCAAGGGCATCAACGGGGTGACGAAGTCCTGAAGATCATGTGCCGTTACATTGAATCGATCCTCAGGAAAAACGATGTGATAGGGCGCTACGGCGGCGAGGAGTTCGTGGTGATGCTGCCTGAAACCGAATGTTCCCAGGCTGAGATCTTCGCCGCCCGGCTGAAGGAGGGGGTCGGCCGGAACGCCGGCAAAAAGTCGGGGGGAAGCGTGCCCTTCACGGTGAGTATCGGGGTGGCCTGTTTTCCCGAGCATGGAAACACCGAGGACGATCTGCTCAAAAAGGCGGACGACGCCCTTTATACCGCAAAGAAACAGGGGCGCGACCGTGTTGTAACGGCGTCCTGACAAGCAGTTCCTGCGGGCCGGGGGGGATTTTTGTTCTCCTTGACATTGCCTCATAATTTTGAGACACATTTTCTCAGGCGGTTGTTTGTTTCAGCAAACCGGAAATGCGCGGATGGGGCAAAGCGTTTTCAAATCTTTCAACAGGGCGGCAGGTGATTCCATGATCCGCAAAAATCGTTCGATTTCAGGATACGCCGCCCCGGGCGAACGCATTCCCGGGAACATGGGAAGGGGGGCGCGCGGAGGCCCCGGGACTCATGCCGGCCGCCGGCTGTGCACCCTGCTTGCCTTCCTCTTCCTTGTCGCGAACACCCTGGTGAATCATGCCCATACATGCAACTTTGGCCATGGACACTCCGGCCATGGGGTCTCCGGTTACGGGCACTCCCGTCATGGGGGCCCCGGACAGGGGCACTTCGGAGAAGTTGCCTCCTCCCGCGGAAACTCCCCGGCATGGGGGATTTCGTTAAAACTGCCGGCGACGGCTGGGGTGCGGAAACCCCTGTTTTCGGGACAGTGCATGGCCTGCAACTTCCTCAATGCAGGTTGTGCAGCGGCGGGCGGTCCGTTCCAGGTGAAAGCCGTCGTCGGTCCGATTCGAACTCTCAAATCCGCCAATGAAATTCCCAGGGCCACCCTTGCCCTTTACGGATTCCTCTCCCGGGCGCCCCCTGTTGCCCGCCGCCCTCTTTGCACGGCATAACCCCGCAACGCCAATTGTCTCCACGCCACCCCGATAACGTGGACACTATAAAGGGGACACTATAAAGGGGACAGATTGATTCTTTTGTGGATATTGTTGTTTCCAAGTCCTTGTCATGATGGGCAAGTTTTTGACTCGCGTTTCAGGTACAACCGGTTCGAAGTTTAAGGAATACTGGTTTAAATAATACCACAATGCGTAGAGCGTTCGCTGCGGGAGAGTGACGTCAATGCACTGGTGGCGCGAAGACCATCGGTGTTCGTGGGGTCTAATTAAATCGGAATATGGAAAACAGCAACCCCTTGGCGCTTCCCCCTGTCAAAGAAGATCTTACCGCCCTGCAGGTCAGGGTATTTACTAATGAATACGAAAGATGCCCGACAATAATGGACGATAAAACCGGATGAACACATGGTTGTTTTCTAAACAACTTTCACTCTTGGGATGTCGGGTGGCTTTTGATCGCAATCGTGATTGCCCGGGGTAATACTACTTCCCGATCCCTGATCGCACACACTGGTTTTCACCTTGCGCGGGGATATACATCAAGGGAAGTCGCGTCTCGCAATGGGATAACGTCTGCTTGCGGGCAGGCCGATTGGATATCGACGTGTCTGCTTTCTGTTCCAATAATGCGGGCATCTTCGCGATAGCATTCCACGGTACCGGCGTGCTTATTGCATTACCATCCTTGATGAATGAACTCCGGGGGCTGCTCATGCAGTATTTCGGCGTTTGCGGCGGAAAGTTTCTCATATAGCCGACGTCCGTTGTTTCATTGTTTCAAGACAACCGTATCACATGAATATTTTTCTTCCGGAATCTTAGCGAAACCGGAATCCTGAACAGGAGAATAATAGATATGATAAAAAAAATACGTTTTCCGCTTTTTACGATATTACTTCTAATGATAACCGCGACGGCCTTCGGTGCCGGGAAGATAGAACCGGTGAAGGTTTTTGTAAGTATTCTTCCCCAGGCCGAGTTCGTCGAGCGAATCGGCGGAGATCTCGTGGATGTGGGGATAATGGTCAAACCCGGCCAGAGCCCCGCCACATATTCCCCGAGCGCCCGCCGGATAGTCGAACTGTCAAAAGCCGAGCTCTATTTTTCCATCGGTGTTCCCTTTGAAAAATCATTTATGGCGAAGATCGGAAATACCGTTGAAGGTTTGAAAATCGTCGATACCCGAAAGGGAATCAGGCTTCGCAAGATGGAAGCACATCATCACCATGACGATCATGGGGCCGGGCATTCAGATCATGGGGACGACGGAGATCATGGTGAGGATCATGCCGGACACAAGGACGGGCACGACGACCATGAAGCCGGGCATTCGGATCATGGGGACGACGGAGATCGTGGTGAGGCGCACGCCGGACACAAGGACGGGCACGACGACCATGGGACCGGGCATTCGGATCATGGTGACGACGGAGATCATGGCGAGGATCATGCCGGACACAAGGACGGGCACGACGACCATGGGGCCGGGCATTCGGATCATGGGGACGACGGAGATCATGGCGAGGCGCATGCCGGACACAAGGACGGGCACGACGACCATGAGGTCGGTCATTCCGATCATGGGAATGACGGAGAGCATTGTGGGGAGCATGCCGACCACAAGGATGTCCACGGCGACGAGTCCGGGGAAGATCATCTTCACGAGGGGAGTGATCCCCACATCTGGATGAACCCGCTTCTCGTTAAAAAGCAGGCCCGCACCATCTACGAAGCTCTTTCGGCGGCCCGGCCGGAGGCCGAGCCAAAATTTAAGGCGGGATACGAGGCGTTTGCCGGCGAACTCGACAGACTTCACGCTCGGATCACCAAGGTTCTGGCGCCCCTGAAGGGCCGCGATATTTTCGTGTTTCACCCCGCGTACGGTTATTTTGCCGATGCCTACGGCCTCCGCCAGGTGCCCGTTGAGGTGGAGGGAAAGGCGCCGGATGCAAAAACCATCTCCCGCTTTATCGACAGTGCAAAGAAAAGCGGCGTGAAGGTGGTCTTTGTACAGCCCCAGTTCTCCAGGAGAAGTGCCCGTACGATTGCGGGGGCCATCGGCGGGGCGGTTGTTTCGCTGGACCCCCTGGCCAAGGCGTATATGGAGAACCTCGAGGAGATGGCCCTGAAAATCGAGCAGGCCTTGGGAAAATAGGTGTGTCCGAGGTGACTTTACTACCGGTGGGGATTTTCATGACCGGTAATCATTGCTCGAAAATCTGATCCCGTGACCTCATATTATGGCGGCGCGTAAACATACAACTCCGGTACCGACAATGCGACTGTTTTTATGGGTACCTTGTATCCATAAGGACGCGCTTCTCAATTGCCGGGATGTTCAGACGGCGAATAAATACATGATTTCAGTCAAAGCCAAGTGTATTTAGATCAAACCTGTGTCGATTCGGCTGTGCCCGGTTAATAAGGACCGTTAACTGAGAGCGGCAGGTTTAATAAGTCGGAAGCTTGATAATAACGCACGGGTTACCTTCCGGATGCTTCGTGTGTTTAGTTGCCGGTTAATAATATGTGGTTACGGGATCGAAGGGATAACCACGATGTCTTTAAACGATATGCCCGGCAGGACCTTGATCCTTCCTGAAATGCCGGAAAACGCCCCGGAACGGGCCCACGAAGGGGAGGGGCTTGGAATTGTCGTTCCGGTTCAGGCGGCGATCCTGGGCTTTGCCCTGGTGCTGCTCTTCTTTAGAAAAACCCCCCTCTTCAATACCGTGGGGGTCAGCTTTGTCTCCATCGTTCTGGAAGCATTTCCCTTTATGCTCCTGGGGACGCTGGTGGGCGGTTTTATCGAGGCTTTTCTTCCACGGGACACCATTACCCGTTTTCTTCCGGCCGGCAGCAAAAGGGGCGTTTTTATCGGGGCCGGTCTGGGGCTTCTGTTCCCTGTTTGCGAATGCGCCATCGTGCCGGTGGTGCGAAGGCTTATCGGCAAGGGGGTGCCCCTGGGGGCGGCGGTGGCCTACCTCCTGGGAGGCCCCATCGTCAATCCCCTGGTGGCCGCCTCGACGGCCTATGCGTACGGCGGCGACTGGCGCCTTGCCGGGGTGCGGCTGCTCGTGGGATACGGGGTGGCCGTTTGCGTGGGGTTTTTAATGGGAACGCTTTTTAAGAAGGGCAAGGCGCTTTGCGGGGAAACGGACGATGAGGAATGCGGCTGTGCTTCCTGCGGCTGCGAGGGAGGGCACGATGTGCCCGACGGTTTCCGGGCAAAGGTCCGCTTCGCCCTTGGACACGCGGCCGATGATTTCTACGATATCGGTCGATTCCTTGTGATCGGCGCCTTTATCGCCGCCCTGATGCAGGGTCTGGTGAGCCGGGGCAGCGTCGTATCCCTTGGGGATGCGCCCGTTTTATCCATCCTGATCATGATGCTCCTGGCGGTATTGCTGAACCTCTGTTCCGAGGCAGATGCCTTTGTGGCGGCTTCCTTTCAGGGAACGCCCATCTCCCTCACCGCCCAGATGGCCTTCATGGTGCTGGGGCCCATGCTGGATATCAAGCTGATCACCATGTACTTCAGGGTCTTCACGGTAAGGGCCATCGCGGTGCTCTCATCCGCCACGGCCCTGACGGTTTTCCTGGTGATGCTGGTTCGGGAGGTAATGTGATGGACGTCTTAAGACAAATACTCGGGCGTTTGCTCGGGCCGCCCCTGGTTTACGCCGGCTGGGCCGTCGTTCTTTTTCTTCTCACCATGGGCGGAAACTACAGGGCCTTTCTCAAGGCAGGCTTTTTTCTGCCGCTTCTGCTGAGTATCGGCGTCATGGCATGCTTTGCGATCATTAAATTGCGTGATCCCGCCGGGGGAGGTTCCCGTCAAAAAAGTTTGAACGCCCTTGTGGGGGGCGGCCTGCTGCTCATCCCCCTGATCTATCTTTGCGGCGTCTGGGACGGTTCCCTTGGGAGTCATGCCTTTGCCATGAGAAAATCGGAAAGTCTTGTCGCGCCTGCCGCCTGCCCGGTTGATCCAGGGAAGAAATCAAGCCCGGGCGACAACGTGGAAAACAGCGAACTCTCCGTTCTCAAACTGATCCGAAACCAGGGCGATTATTACGGAAAAGAGGTGGTTACCCGGGGATCGGTTCTTCGGTCGGAGGGTCTTGCACCGGAACAGGTGGTGCTTTTCAGGTTTGTGATGAGCTGCTGCGCGGCCGATGCAAGGCCGGTGTGGCTGACGGTGGAGGGCGACGGGGAGACCATCGCCGCCCTGAAGAATGACGACTGGGTTCAGGTGCGGGGGCGTTTCGGTATCCGGGAGATCAAGGGGCAAAAGGTACCCGCGATAACGGCCGCGTCCGTGGTGCCGGTACCTTTGCCGGGAGCTTCGGAGCGGTTTCTCTTTTATTAAAGGTTGCCGGATTACCGGTTTTTAGTCATGCCGGGATAATCGGGGCAGGCCGGCACTTATTAAGTAAGGGATGCGGAATTAAAAAATCCACCCTCTCGGGACACTCGGTTCTGGAAACTCGAGGCATTGCTTTACGTGGGCCACAACGCGAATCATCGGTAATTGTGTAAGTTATTCTTTCTCGACCCTAAAGGTTTTTAGATGGGAAACAAGGGATAGTCCCGCTGCAACGAAAGAACAAAGCGGCGGGACTCCCTCATCAGGCGTGGCTGTCAACCCGTCAATTAAACCCCCGAATCAGTCGGGCGGCAAATTGTTAATTGACAGGGCGGCGTATACCAAAGGAGTGCTGTTTTTGTTGCCGGTTTATTCATAACCGACGGGATCGACCCGAACGTCTCCGCAACTGGAACTGACCGGGGGGGCGTTTTTTAAAAGATCCGCGAGTTTCGTGCCTTCCTCGATTTCCCCCTTCAGATTGATCCAGAGTTCGGTGATCAACCCGTTCCTGCATTTTACCTTGACCTTGCTGCCGGCTCCGGCACCGAATGCTTCGTCGAATTTGGCTTTCAGATCGGCGGTGGAGATGGTTTTCCCGATATTCGCGGCAACGAAATTGCGAACCGCCGAATCATTGAGCTCTTCGGCCAGCATTATGGATTCCTTAAAATACTCTTCGGGTGTTTCACTATAGCATGTGCCGTGCTTGATCCATTCATGGCGCTGCAGGTAAGATGCTACCCCCGGCATGACGATCATCAAGTTATTGTATGTCTCTTCGGTGAGTCCCAGCGGTTTAATTTGATCCCACATTTTCCGTTTGTCCAGGTTCTTGTCGGTATTGCCGACACCGCAGTAAGCAAGCCCTCTGGGTTGGGGCCAGAGGCCGTGCAGTGTGAAATTGCTTGCATCGTATCGCTCATCGGTCTGACTTTCGCATTCATTCTTATGCCTGTGGGTTTCACAAAAAGCGGGCTGCCAGCTCATGGCCAGCAGGTACTCCTTGCCTCCAGTGGGCGGTATCGGTCTCTCGTCATCTATGGGAATAGGGGGATTCCCATGCTGACGGCAATCCACAAGAACTCTTCCACAGCCGGCCTCGACCCATCTTTCCTTTGGTGACGCATCCTGAATCCTGAGACGGTAGTGGGTGGCATCGGTCTTGTTCTTGGAGATGACCTCGTATGCCATACCCGCGGTAAGTTGCACGTTTCCGGGATTGGTTTGCTTCCTGAAGGACTGGTACGCGGGGCAAGTGTCCCCCGCGATGAAAAAACCGTCCAGAGAGACTTCCGCCTGCCCTGCCGCCGGCAGAACCATTACGACAACGGCGAGCGTGATGATCAACAATACTCTTTTCATATTCCACCTCCTTGAAGAGTTGAAAGAACCGGAATCCGGGACTGTCCGAATTACTGTCGAAATGCCTTGGAAAGCGAGCTGTAGCGGCGAAATGCCGCAGAAGTAAATTAAATCGGACCATGTCCGAAATGGGAGATACCTCAATCCGTCGGTATATACGGTGTAACGGTTTTTTTGCTTGGAGTTGGCTGTTTATGCCTGCGTCTTCATGGGTGCGCTTGTCCGTGCGGTAAATACAAAGGTTGTGTCGCACCTGAAATGTCCGGCGAAAGTGCCGTGCGTGGATCATTTTGCTTATTCTAAAGGACCATGTTTCAATATGAAAATCAAGAAAAAAGCTATGTCTATTTGATTCCATCACGGCAAACCCGATCGACGACTTGGGCCGCTTGTTTGCCGGTTTTTCCCCTACGCCCGGTGGAAAAATAATGTGATGGCGTTGTCCCTTCTTGACAGTTCGTTGAATTTGGACAATAGTTCCCGGGATCAATAAGATCATAACCGTAAAAGGAGAATGGTGTTTTTATGTCAGGAAAATTAGTGGAGATTGTATCGATTGTTGCCGACAACGGGAAGATCCGGCGGACGATTGAGCAATAACGGTTCCACCGCGTGCCGGTCACGCGTTTGAACCGAAAAAAAGCAGTGTGAATGTATCGGTGCACCCATGCGCTTGTTTGCGCATGTGTGAAGATCAGTTCCGATTCTCACCTGAAAGGGACCTGGAAAAAGGTCGTGTGCCCATTCTTTTCGGGCGACACTTTCCAGGGGCTTGTCGACAGTTGTACCGGAAAGATGGGAGATGCCCATTTGCCGGGGCATCCTGTCCATGTGACCATATGGGCATGCCCATATGCGCTGCTGAATGTACACGGCACAAGGTATTGCGATTCAGTTAAAATGCCCTTGCCTGAACTGTATCCGCTCAACCCGGTGAACCTCGAATCCACTTTCGGAAGAAGAGGTCCCTCGCCGATCATCCCCGCAGGACCCATATTCCCGAGTCGCGCAACACTCTATAACTCGTTCAAAAATCCCAAATTGTACAGATGAATAAAATGAACCGTGATTCCCCTGCAATTGTGGGGAGCCATATGTTCGATTCACCCTTTACGGCCGTTCGTCATGGGAAATTGTTACATCCATGACGCCGTGTAAAAAGCGGCAAATGATGGTGAAAAAAAGCTGCGAGGTAAAGAGAACAATGACAATCGATATAAGAAATGCGACACAGGACGATCTCCACGATCTTAAAAAACCTGAAAATAAAACGCTTAACGACGGGTATGGGCCTTGTCGCGGAGACGAGGCCGCCGTTAACCCCATGCTGCTCGAGGCGATGGGGTGGGATGCTTTTTCCCTGAAGCACGGGAAAGACCCTGAGGGAGAGAACCTCGAACCCGCCAGGGTGACCGGTGTGAGGAAAAACAGCTTCCTGGTGACGGGCGCCCGGGGAGAGCTGCAGGCAACGGTTTCCGGCCGACTCCTCCATGGGACGGACAAGGGAGAACTGTTTCCGGCCACCGGGGACTGGGTCCTTTTAATGGGGACGGTGATCAAGAAGGTCCTTCCCCGGAAAAATGCCCTTAGCAGGGGGGCCGCCGGCAGCAAGGGAAAGTCGGAAACGGCGGCTGTGCGGGAGCAGGTTATCGCCGCCAACCTGGATTCCGTATTTATCGTGTGCGGACTCGACAGGGACTTTAACGTGCGCCGCATCGAGCGCTACCTGACCCTGGTATACAACAGCGGCTGCAACCCCGTCGTGGTGCTCACCAAGGGGGACCTTCATCCGGCCCCGGAACTGTTCGTGGAGGAGGTCGAGGCGGTGGCTTTCGGGGTGCCGGTTCATATCGTTTCGGCGGGGGAACCCACGGGGCCTGCCCAACTTGCACAGTATCTTTCGGCCAGCAAAACCATCACCATGTTGGGGTCTTCGGGCGTGGGCAAATCCACCCTGGTGAACCGGCTGGCGGGGGAAGAGATCAGGGCCACCCGGGGGGTAAGCCGGGCCGTGGGCAAGGGAGTGCACACAACCACCACCCGGGATCTGATCCTGCTTCCCTCGGGCGGCATGATCATCGACAACCCCGGTATCCGGGAGATTGCGTTCTGGGACGACGAAGGCGGTATCGATTCCGCCTTTCCGGAGATCGAAGCCTGGGCCGGGGAATGCCGTTTTTCCGATTGCGGTCACATGACGGAACCCGGATGCAGGGTGCTCGAAGCCGTTGAAACGGGAGAACTTTCCCGTAAAAGGCTGGATAGCTTCATGAAGATGAAGCGGGAACTCGACTACCTGTCCGAACGCAAACATAAAAGTGCGGATCGTATCGAAAAGGAGCGCTGGCAGGAGGTTGCCCTTAAAATAAAGGCGATAAACAAGTCGCGAAGATAAGAGCGATCAATAAAGAACGAAGATGATTGGAGGGGGGCATCTCTTTTCCCATAGAGGGGAAGGGGGAATCCGGTCGTTTAAAGTGGCCCTCCCTTTGAGATGGATATTGCTCACCGGCTTTTCCCCTGCCTGCGGCGGGGGAAAGGCCGGTCGCTTTCAGTGGTAAGGCAATGAGCGCGATCCTGTTTTCCCGTTAATCTCCTGCTTGCCGCGTCCCCTTGAAAAGCCCGCGCTCAATGTCGGCAGCATGCGGGTCCTGGGCGGCGATCCCCAGGGTCCGGGCCGCTTTCAAGGCGTCGGGGGTACGGATCAGGTCGAAAAACAGGCCGCCGAGGATAAGAAACACGAACTTGGGCATCCGTTCCTTTAAGCGCCCGCACAACCCAAGGGTATATACGTTCGCCTCCGGCGCAATGCGGAGACGGCTTCCTGGTAAACATGTTCCCACTTCAGGGGAAAGGGAGAGAGTTCGAGGAGAACCCGTGTGACGGCTTCGACCTGTTCCGGGGCATCGGCTGCGGACGAAAGTCCCAGGAGGAATCGCTCCTTCACGGATTCGGAGGAGATACGGCCGTTTTTCATTCCCGTGACCAGTACCTCGTAATACGCCTGCCACCATCCGGTTTCGCTGAGAAGGATCGCGCCGTAACCGGTGAAGAGTTTTGTCACGTCGAAGCCGGCTTCGCACAGGATGTTCAACACTTCTCCGATCACCCGGTCCAGTCCCCGGGCCTGAGGCCCCGTGTCGGATCGTGTCCAGTGGGAGTCCATATCCGGATCGATCCAGTGGCTCAGGAGGGTGACCTGGTTTTCATCCAGGGTATAAAGGGAGAGCAGCCGGGCGGCCGCCAGGACGAGGGGGGCCTCTTTGGCGGTGGTTACGACCCGGATCAGCTCGTTGGCACCGATGGGCGGCGCCTTGTCCATTTCCCGGCAGATCCCGGCCAACCGCGTCCATGCCCCGGGGAGGTCTCCGGGCAGATGGCCGAGCAGCTCTCCGAACGCCTTTTTCTGGGGGGAAAAATCCCCGTGGGTGAAGATCAGGGTGTGGGGATGCTCTATGGTGCCGTGAAACTTGATCACCGGCACCTTGTTTTCCCGGAGGAGGACCCTGTCCGGCTGGAAAAAAATCGGGGTGCATGATCTTCCGGCATTCCCGAGCGAAGGGATGCTTCGGGCCCGAGCAGGAGGATCGCCCTGTCCTTGTCCATGAAGCGTGCGCGAAAGTCCCGTAGTCGTTTTCTTTCCGGCTTTGAAAGAAAATCCAGCGAGAGTGGTTTCCGCTTTTCCGGCCATCTCCTCTCAGCGGCTGGATCGGGTGATTTTCCCAGCTTCTCGGCAAGAAGGTCGGCGATATGGCCTGGGTCTCCTTTCCATTGGACATACGCGACGGTCGGCGGCAGTCCTTGAAGCTCCGTGTCGTCCAGCCGCAGGGGGAGAAGATAGGGGGAGTCCTGTTTGAATGCCCTGGCCTGGACGGCTTGTCGTTCGAGTTTTGTCCAGCGGCGTTGAATATAGTGGCGTGAAACCAGAATCACGGCAAAGCGTGCCTGATTCGTGTACAGGTCTGTTTCAGTAAAACGCGATCGATACATTTAGCCTCCCGGCCGATAATAAAGCTGTGAAGTTGGGGGGCCGGGTTCGGTTTGATCATTTCCCCCGGATAGGATATGATCCGCCGGTTGTGTTCCGGGAACCGTCGGAATACATGGCGTATGCGGAATACGCGGGGAGTCTTGAAAATGAATATGGAGCCGCCTGAAGGGAGAAAATCAATGAGCGATATCATTATCAGAAAAGTATCGAAAACGGATCTGGAGCCGTGTCTTGCCGTTGAAACGGCCTGCTTCGAAGCGTCCGAAGCCGCCGACCGTGAATCCATCGGCATACGCATCGCGGGCTATCCGGAAGGTTTTCTGGTTGCCGAAAAAGACGGCAGCGTGATCGGGATGGTCAACAGCGGTTCCATCGAGAAGGACGATATCACCGACGAAGCGTTCAAGAAACTGATCGGCCATGTGGAGGGGGGAAAGAATATCGTTATTTTTTCCATGGCCGTTCACCCCGACTTCCAGGGCCTGGGGCTCTCCAGAAAACTGATGGGAGCGTTTGTCGCGACCTCCAGAGAGCTGGGTAAAAAGAACGTTCTGCTGCTGTGCAAGGATTACCATATCGATTATTACAAGGGGCTGGGGTTCGATTACGGCGGAATATCAAAGTCCCGACACGGCGGTTTCGATTGGCATGAGATGGTGATGGGGCTTTCCTGAACCGATGGCGTTTGCAACGCACCCTCCCACATGATGCGATCTGGGGATCTAAGTACCCACGTGGTGAAATGTTAAACGATCGAAACCGGGCCGGTCGGATAATTTGTTGTCGGGATTGAAACCTGGCGGCTCCGTATAAGCCGTGTCACGATTATTTGGCCACAACATGAAGTTGTTGTCATATGTATGGACGGGAAATGTTGTGGAATGAAAAGATACTTTGGACTTTTTACGAGTTCATCAAACCTGATGGGTCTGTAAAAAGTCGGCAGTCAAATGCCGGGCCACAACTTGATGTGGTCTGCACGGCCCGCCCATGCCGCATAAAGGGGTCAAAAATCAGGTGCTGATTTTTTAACGAGTGAATCAAACCTGATTTCGGAAATAAAATATCTCCCAGGCTTAAGAATTTGAACCGTTGTCCGATATTCTATTCATGGAAGAAAGAATTTCTCATAAAACGGCTCTAATCAAGAAAGCCCGGAAAATGTATCGAGGGCAGGAGATCCTTCCCTGCGGTAACAGAAAGACTTTGGAAGAGTGTTTTACGTATATGGGAAACCGCCTCGTTTTCTGGTTCAATACGAGCGGAGACAACTCAACCAGAATGGTTCACACGTTCATCACTTTGTAGGGGTTAAACAAATGAACAGCCTTTAAAATCGAATCGGTATCATTCCATTGAACTGAAACGAGGCCCCGAAAAACGACCCTTCCCATTTCCGGTTCCTTCCGCCTTATATACGTACCCTCATGGAATGTGTTCGGCGGTTTGGGGGCTCGGTATAAATAAAACCCACAGTGATTCAGGGGAGAACGTCGGCTTGAAGCGAGTCGCCCCCCTTAAGGTGTGGAACTATTTATTTTATCAAATCTTATTTTCCAGGCAGACCCGCACAAATGATTTCTCCGAGCCTTACTCTTTAAACAAACTTGGGTAAACTGAAGCTGCTCTGGTGTAACCGGTTGCCTCAGCCCGAAATTCGTAACCCGGTGGAATACCTTGGGCACAGTCGAATACGCCTGTTTCCCCGGGCATTGGCATGATCATCCCCTGTATGTGCCGCGGTTCTTAAAGGAACTCAACTCCCAGACCGTTCTCGCCTGAATGAACAACCTTGCCCTTGGTTTTAACCTGGAGGTCCTCCGTGACGTTGTAACGCAGCGCCAGAATGGTCCCCGGCTCAAAATGCTCGTGCGTGCGAATCAACATGCCGCCCGGGGATATGTTTCCCATGTGTCGCGGGTGGGACCTGCTGTCCATGATAAATTCCACCGGGGTGGTGGAGGGGGTTCTGGGGAACTTTCTCTTTTCCATGGGCCTGGCTCCGATTCTGATTTAAATACCTTCAATCCTTGGTGAGCCCTTAAAAAGTACTGTTCCGAAAAATTGGTCACAACATGATGCCCTGCTGCATATTGGGGCTGCGATGTTGCGGGTTGAAATTCCGTTTTGGGCTTTTTGCACGGGCACCGATCCTAAACGATTCGAATATTCCTTACGACGGTCGGTGCCTGAAAAGCAAGGAATAAGAGAAGGGGAGTGCGATTGATGGATGTTCACCGGATATGAAAAATATGAAGCGGGGGCGTTTTTGCGAAACGTGCTTACCGGATGGGGGCGGGGAAAAGGTCCACTGTTTGTGTGAAATGTGAATCCCGGATTGATCCGGTCGGGAAAAAATGACTAAATGCGCATTTCCTCTTGCAGTAAAAGCCGGGAGGAGGCATAATGTTTCGAAATTGGCGAAAGGAGAGGTGCCGGAGCGGCTGAACGGGGCGGTCTCGAAAACCGTTGTGGGTTTGCGCCCACCGTGGGTTCGAATCCCACCCTCTCCGCCAGTTTTTTTAAAATAATTTCATGTGATGTGAGCCCAAAACGAGCCAACCGTTTATACGATGGTTTTGATTCGGGCTTTTTCATTTTCCCCATTCCCATCGCTAACTCCTTTCCTTGAAATATTTCCCGCGACATGAGAGGGCCCGCACCATTCACGGCAACCCTTCTCGAAGAGGGAGTTGCCGTAAAACCCCGACAAACGGGGGATCACGTAAATCGTTGATGACCGCCTTTAGACGATTTACCGGGGGCGGCCCGGATTGAAAACGATTCGTAATCGCTCGCTATGCCCCAAACCGGTGAGGTCCGGCATTGGGCATATAGTAAAGTTGTTCTGGGCTTTTGCTGTTCAGCGCCGATCAATATGGAGCCCAAAATGCTGTCGCCGCCCGTAAACCCTGATAAATAAGAGTTCACTATTGCGCCGGATAATGATATAAATATCGAATTGAGCAATGTCCCCCACGGGGAAAAGTTCTATCAGCAGCTTGGTCCGCCTTGCGAAGCCCAAAGGGATAATCATTGGTGAAAAGCCATTGCCGCGATCGTGGGGTTGTGTGACTTCGTACCGGTGTGTCGGGGTTCTATCTGCGTAATAGCGGTTCTTAATATTACTGATTACCCTGATATTTGCCTCATCCGCATGGGCCGCCCCCAATATAAAGATTCCCAAACCGAAAACGGAAAAATATTGCCGATTTAAAGGTGAAAAAATGGTCTCAATTATACTGTCAGTCGTCTTATGTATCGGGGTACAACTGGTGTTGGTATCCTTGTACTAGTTTCCCGACGATGACGTCCATGACTTGATGATAACAACATTTCTGACCCGGATTGTCCGGACGGTTGTCCGAATGAACAGTGCCGGGCCGCGCTTGCGACCCGTTTTTGTTAGTATTGTACGTGAACCCACGACTTACACTGCGGGAAAAGGGTCTCCATCAGCAGGCCGCACCTGTCCGACAAGGGCACCATGGCGGGGTCCACGTACAGGGACGCCGGGAAGATATCGGGCCGGTTCTTGCGGAGCTCTTTCCAGGATGCATGGCCAAGGCAGAGTGCCGGAAAAAGATCTTCACTGATACAGAATGTGTGATCACGGGGGGCTTCCCCACCCGATTCGACGGAGACAAGCTTTCCGTTAGTCCACGTCAAGTCCACGTGGGACTGGAAGAGGTCCAGGCGGATGGTTTCCGAAAAACCCCGAAAGACACTTCTTGCCACGCGCGCTTCCAGCACGGAGCTGATTTTCTTCAGAAAACCGACTTTGTCGGGAAACTTCACCTGCCAGGCATAAGGCGCGCCCTTGTTTCCGCCCATTGATATCGCGATTTTCCCCGGCGTTGAATCGTTGTGCAGGTTGAATCGTATAAAGGGTTTATTGCGTTCTTCCGCTTTTTTCTTCAAGAAACCAAACAGGCTTGTCGCGGCATCGCGTGTTATTGCGTCGCTGATTTCGCTGACGATAAGGCCCTTTCCGAAACCGCCGTTGGGGAGCCTGAAGTAGTACTTATCCTCTTTTTCCCCGCTTTCCATTATCCAGAACTCGGAACCGTACTCTGTCTTCAGGCTGTCGGTGAACAGGTACCTCCAGTTCGATTCATCCCGGAACACCGAAAAAGCAAAGCGACTTCGGTAGGTTTTATCCTCTTCCATCAGGAAGGGAATGTCTTCCCGGTGGGCGGGGCGAAACTTGTATTTATCGTCTGTCGCCGGCGCGATGACGGCGGCAAGGGGAAGGTTGATATGGTTTTCAAGGGGAACGGCGTAATGGTAACCGAGCTTATGATAAAAGCCCGGTATTCCCTGGATGACCGAGAGGTCGAAACCCTCATCGCGAAGGGTTTGTTCGAACTCCCTGTTCAGCTTTCGCATGAGTCCCCGGCCGCGATGGGCCTCGAGGGTTCCCACGAGTCCCATCTCCGCGATCTTGATGCGAATTCCGGCGATCTCCCATTGCCACGGGATAAAGGCGAAGGCGGAAACAATAGCGAGGGACTTTTCTTCCTCGACCATAAACCAGTATCTCTTCTCCATCCCCGGAAGATGGTGGAACATGGTTTCGGCCAGAATATCGACCTCCTCACCGGGAAATACTTCCGAGTACAGGTTTCGAAGTTTGCCTGCGTCCGCGTCCGATTGGGCGCGTCTAAGTGTGTACCGTGATTTCACCTGTTGTCCTTTCTATTTGTTTTTCTGGGAAGTTGGGGGGGAAACTCCACAATTACGGTTGGTTCGCATGCCGCTAAGGGAAATAATGCATCGGTTTTTCTGAAGCCGGGGCACCGAGGGTGGGATATTATTCCTTCCAAATCCCTTATCCCTGCTTTTGCAGCAGAAGACATACACAGCCGTATTCGTCGCCATGCCGGTTGTCGATTTGAATCTCCCGCTCCATATCGCCGAAGGCACGACCGGCACCCCACCTCCTCACGGCCAGATCAAGCTGCGCGCGCATATCCCGATAAAAGGCGATCCAATCATTGCGGGGCAGAATAAAATCAGTGACGATATCGTAGCCCTTTGCAACAGCCTGCCGCTTACGCGCGGCGGGCGTGGTCATATCCGGGTATTCAATTTTCCAGTATTCGGCGCATTCGGGGGAAGGGCGGTCCGTCAACCAGACGGCATCGCTTATAAAAAGGAAGCCGTCTTTCCTAAGAAGGCGCCTCCACTCTTTCAGTGCCCTTTCAAACCCCATGAAATAGGCCGAGCCCTCGGACCACAGCAGATCAAAGGAACCGTCGGGGTAAGTCAGCTCGAACATGCTTGCGCAGGTTGGGGTGATTCTGTTTTCATAACCCTGTTTTCTGATCTCCCCGGCAAGGTGATCGAGAAACGGGCCGTGGTTGTCCACGGCCGTGATCGCGGCTTTGGATTTGTCCGCAAGCAGAAGGGCGGTAAGACCTTTTCCACAACCGATTTCCATGATCGATTTGATACTCTCGGTTTTGGGCAGGCTCTCGAAGGCCCGGGATGTTGCTGCGTCGCTTCCCGGCCCCTGGCGTTTCATGTTTTCGAAGACCTTGAAGAAATCCTTCATGTATTCTGTGTTGTCAACCATATTGCGAGATGCCCAGCGAATATATAGGGCGTCCTTTTCAGAGAATCCCAATTGCCGAAGCCACCGGGAATGGGAATCAGCGGAATGTTTCTCGAAATCGGCATGCCATTGATTCACCATTTTGCCGTTTCCCTCTGTTTTCATCAGGCCTCCGGTTGCCCTGGCAAAAAGAGTGTGGAGCACCTCCCTGGCCATCTGCATCTCCCGTACTTCCCGGTCGAGATGCAGCATGCGTTTTTCGATCAAACTCGGATCAAGTTCTCCGTCGATGCAGCGACGGCTCTCTTTGAGCGTGAGGCCCGCCCTTTTGAGTTGCCTGAGCAGGGTCAGTCGTCCGAGATCCTCATTGGAATATTGCCGATAACCGTTTCGGGGATTTCGTGACGGCTTGATGATTCCGAGCCTTTCATAGTAAAGAAGGGTGGAACGAGCGACGCCTGTTTTTTCAGCTGTTTCAGAAACTGAGTACATGTCATGCCTTCGATTAACAACCACTTTCAGATATCTGATAATTTTAAAACCGTTTTAAAAATGCAGGCCGTAACCCGCCGTCACCTGGTTTTGTTGGTCCCAAGCGTTATGAGAGCTTCGGCTCCAGACTTGGACGTCAAAAAATCCACCAAGATTGTCATGGTATTAATGATGTAAGCTATGAACCATTGGACAGGTCAAGTGTTTTTTCGCCAAGCGGCATAATTCAGTTCCATGGAAGGGGCGGTCAATTTCAAAGCGCCTGATTGGCTTTAATATCAATCGATGTTCGAAATAGTTGGTGGAGAACCGCGGCAAGAGGCGACGCTTGCGGTTTTGATTTGCCGGTGAGCGGGCTTTGAATTGTGTTCGATAATATATAAGGTGGGAAGTTGGTGAAATCGAATTGGGGACGCATTTTTTTTAGCGAAAATGAAAATAATGATTGACCGATTGGGATAAACTGTATAGATACCCCAAGTCTTCTTCGAACGGGGAAGGCAAAATGCCTCTGACGAGGCAACGAGATTTACATTTGATCTTTGAAAACTGAATAGTGACAAATTAGATTTAAGCCAAAAGCTCTTGTCAATAGGTCGCAATGGCGGCCGCAAAATCTTGAAAGATTTAATTGGAGAGTTTGATTCTGGCTCAGAATGAACGCTGGCGGCGTGCTTAACACATGCAAGTCGAACGAGAAATTTCCCGCTTGCGGGAGAGAGTAAAGTGGCGCACGGGTGAGTAACGCGTGGATAATCTACCCCTGAATTCGGAACAACATTGCGAAAGCGATGCTAATACCGGATGATATTTTGTTTCCTTCGGGAGACATGATCAAAGACGGCCTCTTCTTGAAAGCTGTCGTTTGGGGATGAGTCCGCGTACCATTAGCTTGTTGGTAAGGTAACGGCTTACCAAGGCCTCGATGGTTAGCTGGTCTGAGAGGATGATCAGCCACACTGGAACTGACACACGGTCCAGACTCCTACGGGAGGCAGCAGTGAGGAATTTTGCGCAATGGGGGAAACCCTGACGCAGCAACGCCGCGTGAGTGATGAAGGCCTTTGGGTCGTAAAGCTCTGTCAAGTGGGAAGAAATGGTTGGTGGTTAATACCCACCAGCTTTGACGGTACCACTGAAGGAAGCACCGGCTAACTCCGTGCCAGCAGCCGCGGTAATACGGGGGGTGCAAGCGTTATTCGGAATTATTGGGCGTAAAGCGCGCGTAGGCGGTATCGTAGGTCAGATGTGAAATCCCGGGGCTCAACCCCGGAAGTGCATTTGAAACCCCGATACTTGAGTATGGGAGAGGGAAGTGGAATTCCAGGTGTAGAGGTGAAATTCGTAGATATCTGGAGGAACACCGGTGGCGAAGGCGACTTCCTGGACCAATACTGACGCTGAGGTGCGAAGGCGTGGGGAGCGAACGGGATTAGATACCCCGGTAGTCCACGCAGTAAACGTTGTTCACTAGGTGTTGCGGGTATTGACTCCCGCAGTGCCGCAGCTAACGCATTAAGTGAACCGCCTGGGGAGTACGATCGCAAGATTAAAACTCAAAGAAATTGACGGGGGCCCGCACAAGCGGTGGAGCATGTGGTTTAATTCGACGCAACGCGCAGAACCTTACCTGGATTTGACATCCTGAGAACCTCTTTGAAAAAAGAGAGTGCCCTTCGGGGAGCTCAGTGACAGGTGCTGCATGGCTGTCGTCAGCTCGTGTCGTGAGATGTTGGGTTAAGTCCCGCAACGAGCGCAACCCCT
>PPCM01000431.1_pt1 | contig 40481 bp, 37 predicted proteins | sample 1555541 | NCBI WGS metagenome assembly PPCM01 (sample SAMN05284479, study PRJNA326546) | Marine sediment metagenome, whole genome shotgun sequencing project. | isolation source: marine sediment | place: Germany: Wadden Sea | collected 2012-09-05
GCAAATTTCAAAGGTGAAGTTAAAGCGATGCCGACTAGGGAAGATATCCAGTTCCCTATCAACGAACAGCTGATTGTCGAGCTGTACTCCAAATAAGAAGGATTAGTGCATGCTTATTCAAGACGGTGACAAACTCATCAACACCCGCAACTGGGCCGAGCTGGTTAAGCCGGAACAGCTTGTGCGTGACCCCAAGTCTAACGAGCTTTATGGTAAGTTCATTTGTGAACCCCTGGAGCGCGGATTTGGAACAACCATCGGTAACTCTCTCCGTAGAGTTCTGCTCTCCTCAATGCAGGGGGCTGCCGCGGTTGCTGTAAAGATCGAAGGAGTTCAGCACGAATTCACCACTATTGAAGGTGTGATGGAAGATGTGACTGAGATTGTTCTGAACATCAAGCAGATCAGATTCGCAATGACTACAGATGAACCCCAGTTTCTTACTCTTAAGGTAAACAAACAGGGTGTCGTCGCCGCAGCTGATATTCAGGAAAACCAGAACGTCAAAGTCCTCAATCCTGAGCAGATTATTGCGACTCTCTCCGAGAAGATGGACCTGGAGATGACTTTCGAAATCCGCATGGGCAAGGGCTATGTTCCTGCTGACATGCACGAAGGCCTTGTCAACGAAATCGGTCATATCGTACTCGACTCCAGCTTCTCTCCCATTCGTAAGGTTGCTTACAGTGTCGAGCAGGCTCGAGTCGGTCAGATGACCAACTACGACAAGCTTATTCTCGAAGTTTTCACTGACGGTTCCGTTACCCCTGAGGATGCAATTGCCTACAGTGCAAAGATCCTCAAGGAACAGCTCTCCGTATTCATCAACTTTGATGAAATGGGTTCCGAGCAGGAAGAGTCCAAAGAAAGCGACCTCGATCTCAACCCGAATCTGTTCAAGAGCATTGACGAACTCGAACTGTCCGTTCGTGCTACTAACTGCCTTAAGGCTGCCAACATTCGCATTGTTGGTGAACTTGTGCAGCGCACTGAACAGACCATGCTTAAAACCAAGAATTTCGGACGTAAGTCTCTCGACGAAATCCGTCGTGTTCTTGACAGCATGGAACTCAAGTTCGGTATGGTCCTCGAGGATTTCGATAAAAAGCATCAGGAATGGCTGAAGAGGAAAGAGAAAAATGAGGCATAAAAAGTCCGGAAGAAAGTTCAACAGGAGCAATTCCCACAGGAAAGCCATGCTGAGAAACATGGTTCGCTCTCTGCTGACCTACGAACATATCCGTACCACCGAGCCTAAGGCAAAAGAACTGAGAAGCTCTTGCGAAAAGCTGATCACCCTTGCCCTGCGTAACGACCTCCACTCCAGACGTCTTGCATACAAGACTCTCGAGAACCATGGTCTTGTTAAGAAGCTCTTCGATGAGATCGGCCCCCGCTATGAAGGCGGCGGCGGTGGTTACACCCGCATCATCAAGCTCGCTGAACCCCGTAAGGGCGATTGCGCTCCTATGTGCATCATTGAGCTGACAAAACGTGCTGAAGCTGAAGAGGCTGCAGCGACTGAAGCTCCCGCTGAGGAAGCTCAGGAAGCATAAATCAATGCTTACTCAAGGGGGCGGAATACTTTCCGCCCCTTTTTTTATAATTATACATATAGATATTTTCGATACGAGAGATTAAATGGACTTACGTCGACTTGAAGCATTCTGTAAAGTTTATGAGCTGAAAAGTTTTTCCAAAGCAGGCAAAGACCTTTTTCTTTCCCAGCCCACTATCAGTGCCCACATTTCAACCCTTGAAGAAGAGCTTGGGGTTCATCTGTTTGATCGATTGGGTCGTTCCATCATGGCGACCCAAGCTGGGGAAGTGCTTTACCGTAATGCAAAGGATATTTACAACCTGATCGGTAAGGCTGAGAATGAGATCAACATCCTTCGTGATAAAGTCGTAGGTGATCTTGAAATCGGTGGCAGTACCATTCCTTCTCATTACCTGCTTCCGGATCTGCTTTATAACTATTGTAAAAAATACCCTGACGTCAGTGTTCATCTTTCGGTTGGTGATACATCCGAGATTCTGGAGAAAGTTCGTTCAGGTGAGCTTATTCTCGGCGTTGTTGGTGCGACTTCAGATGTACCCAATATTGAGTTTGTCCCTATTATGCGCGATGAACTGGTGATTGTCGCTCCTCCGGTGCTCGTGCGTAACTACGACGGTATTGATGATATTCAGCATCTGGCTGAGTTGCCTTGGGTTATGCGCGAAGGTGGTTCCGGTACTCGGAAGGCGCTTGAAGCTGGTCTCTCTGAAATGGGAACCAGTGTGCGCGAGTTGAACGTTACAGTTTGGGTTGAGTCTACTCAGGCTGTCGTGCAGTGCGTTAAAGCCGGTCTTGGTGTTAGCGTAACTTCTAGGTTGGCAGCACAGTCACTGATCGATTCCGGTGAGCTGGTACACATCAAAGACCTGCCCCTTAATCTCGAAAGAAGCTTTTACCTTGCACACCTTCAGGGCCGTGAGTTCTTCCCTGCAGTTCGCTATTTCATCGAGCATGTAAAGCAACTTGCAGGATAGCCTTCGGCGACCCTGACGTTGGTCTATAATGGTTAAATAATTCCAAACTTTTCTGTAAGGTTCGCATGTAGCTTACCCACATTTTTTTACAAAAAAGCCTGCAATATCTTGAAAGATATTGCAGGCTTTTTTTTTGCTCAGCTATTTAATGCGTAGCAGCGAAACCTTAATTAGGGTTTCTCTGGTTCCGGTGAAAGACCTAAATCTCAATAAACTCCAGATCAGGAATATGGGTGATCTGACCGGTCTTGAGCAGATACTTAGCGAAAACTTTCAAGCCTTCAATTTCTTTGCTATCCAGATTGTAAACGAGACCGTCATAGTATGAACGGCTCTCATCGAGATTAAGCATGGTCTTGTCTGCGGTCATCTCACATATCTTTTCTATATTTTCCTGCCCCCATTGCTTTGCTCTTATCAGATCGCGAACTGCCTGTTTTACATCTTCACGATGGGCAACATCACGGCGTACAGTCCAGATTCCGAAAATGAAAGGCAACCCGGTCCATCTGATCCATTCTTCTCCTAGGTCGAAGATGTAAGGATAGTCCCTATGCTTGCGCAGATTCAACGCTTCATCACCAATACAGAGGATTGCTTCAGGCTGTTCCCCGGCTTCTAGTCGCTCAGTAGCGTTTCCGGTTTCGTAGGTCGCGCCTAGCGGAATGTATTCAGTAAGCAGGATTTTCAGCAGTGCCGCTGAAGTATGGGTCTGGGCACTGACAAGAACTTTGCAGCCTTTAAGTTGCTCAAGCGGCTTGCGGCTGATCATGATCACGGATTGCACCGGGCCACGGCTGCCGATAGCCAGATCGGGCAGCAGCATGTACTGCTCGGAATGGCGCAGGTACTCAATGCTGGAGTTGGATGCAATATGCATCAAGCCTTCAGACATCATTTTGTTCAGCTGCGCCGGAGGGCCGTAAACGAATTCAAAATCATTTGGAATCAACCCGACTTCAAGCGGATGATAAATGGGCAGGACGTTCAAATACGAAATACGCCCGACTTTTACCTTATCCATTAGCTTTCTCCGCCAGAGTATAGTCCATAAGCCTCTGTTTGGGGACGAAGCCAGCTTTCTTGATCAGGTTATGAATCTCTGCCTCGGAAAGTCTGAAGCTAACACCAGCAGCTTTTACGACGTTTTCCTCAATCATGGTCGAACCGAAATCGTTACCGCCATAAAAAAGAGCCAGCTGGGAAATCTTCGGACCCATGGTTACCCATGAAACCTGCACGTTATCGAAGTTGTCGAGGACGATGCGCGAAACCGCGAGCATGCGCAGGTATTCAACGCTGGTCATCTTGCGGGCATCGGGGATGTTTGTGTGATCCGGTTGGAAGGTCCAGGGTATGAAAGCGGTGAAGCCGCCTGTGCGGTCCTGAACTTCGCGCAGAGCAAAAAGGTGCTTGATGCGGTCAATGGGCTGTTCTTCGTGACCGAACATCATTGTCGCAGTGGTGCGCAGGCCGAGATTGTGGGCAGTCTCCATGACTTCAAGCCACTTGGCAGTGTTGCATTTTTTAGGTGCAATATGGCTGCGAACTTCATCCACAAGAATTTCAGCACCACCACCGGGGATGGAAGCCAGCCCGGCATCAATCAGCCGTTCAAGGACTTCTTTGATGGAAATTCCATTCAGCTCACTCCAGTAAACAACTTCCGGCGGGGAAAAAGCATGGATGTGGACCGGGTAATTATCTTTGATGAAGCGCAGCATGTCTTCGTAAAAAGAAAGAGGCAGGTCAGGATGGTGTCCGCCCTGCATAAGAATCTGGGTTCCACCAAGATCAATGGTTTCCTGAATCTTCTGGCCCAGCTCCTCTCGGCTGATTACGAACCCGCCATCTTTACCGGGAGCCACGAAAAATGCGCAGAAACGGCAGCCGCAATCACAGATGTTGGAATAGTTGATGTTGCGGTCGACAACGTAGGTAACATTCGGCTCAGGGTGTTTTTGCATCCTGATGGAATGGGCAAGGCTACCCAGATCAAAAAGATCGGCTTTTTCCATTAGGGTAACGGCATCATCAAAATTTATGCGTTCTCCGGCTTCAACTTTCGCGCCGATTTCAAGAACTTCAGCAGGGCTTTGAGTAAGATTATTCATTATAAATTAAACCTCATTAAAAGCAGCATCGCGTTCAACGGGTCTGAAACCGCAACCGATGATCATTTCTTCCAGCTCAGTACGGCTGAGACCTTGTTCGGACTTTGCTCCGGCCATGTGTCCGATTTTTTCTTCGACCACGGTTCCGTCGAAATCATCAGCTCCAAAGTGGAGAGCTGTCTGGGCCTGTTTAACTCCGAGCATCACCCAGTAGGATTTGATGTGCGGGATGTTGTCGAGCATTAGTCGGCAGACGGCCATGTTGCGTAGTTCGTCAACACCGGTCAGTGGGTTTTCGACTTTGAGTCTGCTGTTTTCGGTCAGGAAGGGCAGGGGAATCAAGCAGTTGAATCCGCCTGAAATATCTTGCTGGCGGCGCAACTGGTCAAGATGGTCGACACGATCTGCGTATGATTCAACATGTCCGTAGAGCATGGTGCAATTTGTTGTGTAGCCCAACTCGTGAGCTTCACCGTGGATGCGCAGCCATTCTTTGCCGGGAAGTTTTTCCGGGCAGATCTTGGCGCGCACTTCCGGATTGAAAATTTCTGCACCGCCTCCGGTCAGCATTTCTGATCCGGCGCTTTTTAAGCGTTCGAGAACTTCGATGGTGGAGATACCTTCAAAAGAGGCAATGTGAGCGATTTCCACAGCAGTAAAGGATTTGATTACTGCCTGCGGAAGAAGTTTTTTAATTTCAACGAAGGTCTCTTCGAAAAAAGAAAGAGGAATATCGTGATGGCAACCACCTACCACATGAACCTCGCGGGGCGGAATCGGTGCATTTTCAAGCTTTTCAAGAATATCTTCTTTGCTGAGCTTGAAGGAACCTTTTTCTTCCGGTTTGCGGGCATAGGCGCAGAACAGGCAACCGTTTACACAGATGTTTGTGTAGTTGATGTGGCGGTTGATGACGTAAAAAGTTTTGTCGCCGTGCAGCTGGCGTCTGCGGATGGAAGCGAGCGCGCCGAGCGCGTTAAGGTCAGGACAGTTGTAAAGTGTAAGCCCGTCCTCGGTGGAAATTCGTTCCTCTGCAAGTACCTTGTCGAGGATGGAGCCGAGTCCGGCATTTTGGAAGTAATTTTTTGAGATCATTTATATTCACCTTTGTTCAGCCGTAAATAAAAGTCGCTTCCAGCCATGTCAACACTGGATTTCCGGCTCTTAAAAATATAAACCATTGTGCATGAGCAAAATATTGAAATTGGGCTATTCGCCCTGTCCGAATGATACATTTATTTTTCATGCCCTCGCCAGCGGGGCCGTAAGCATAGACCCTTTCAAACTGGACGTCACCCTCGCTGATGTGGAAGAACTTAATTCCATGGCCTGTGCTGGGCAGATGGATATTTGCAAGGTTTCCGTCCATGCAGCCGCGCATATAATGGATGATTACATCCTGCTGCGTGCCGGGGGTGCCATGGGTCGCGGGGTAGGGCCTTTGCTGCTCACCGGAGCACCTTGCACCATAGGTGACCTCGATGGCAAGCGTATTGCCATTCCCGGACGTAACACTACTGCGAATTTATTGTTCAGCCTGATGTGTCGTGAGGCCGGAATCAATGTCGAGCTGCTAGAAATGGTTTTTGATCAGGTTATGCCTGCTATTAAAAATGGTGAAGTGGATGCCGGGGTTGTTATCCACGAAGGACGTTTCACCTATGAAGAGCTTGGTCTTTCCAGACTCGCCGATCTGGGCCAGTGGTGGGAGGATTTTTCCGGATTGCCCATCCCCCTCGGTTCCATCGCCATCAAGCGCTCTCTCGGCACAGAAACAGCAGCCATGGTTAACGCAGCTATTCGTAAATCCATGACTCTTTCCTATATAGATGAAGAAGCCGCATGGCCCTACATTAAAAAGCATGCTCAGGAAATGGATGATGATGTCATTCATCAACATATCAAGACTTTCGTGACCGATTATTCTGATGATGTCGGCGAGGAAGGTGAGCTGGCCGTTTCAAGGCTGTTGCAGGAAGCTGCCCGAATGGACGGCATCAAATTGCCTGCAAAGGATATTTTTATTGAAATATAGATGGTTCCGGCGGCCCTGTGTGGAGTCTACCGACGGTCCCTGGCCGGGGGCCAGAGAAACTTTTTATTAAGGCATCGCCGCTTTGTTTTAAAAGTTGTGCAAAATAAAATCGCAATAGCTTTTTGGGCTATTGCGATTTTATTTTTGAAAGTCGGTTTTAAAAGCTAAATGGGAAGCTTATCGAAAAGTTTTGGGTTTTTTAAATCCTTTTGTAAAAGGGGTAAGGAATCCGGAAGGGCCGTCGGAGACATTCTTAACCGCTCTTTTTGTCCTGACTCAGGATAACTCCGCCCATGACCAGTGCTGCAGCCACGAACTGCATTGAGGTGAATGTTTCGTCGAGGATCAGCCAGCCGAGGAAGAGTGTAAAGACCGGGATCAGGTTTACGTATGCGGTGGTTTGGTTGGCCGGGAGTTTGGACATACCGAAGTTGTATAGCCCGTATGCACCGATGGTGATGCAGATACCTAGATAGATGATGCTGCCTGCTGCCAGCGGATCGAAAACGGTGGGCATGTTTGTGGAAGGCAGGGCGAGCAGCGGCAGATAGAAAATAGCACCCATGAATGCCTGAAAAGCGGTCAGGAACAGGGTGGAGTAGTGCGCGGTCATTTTCTTGAGCACAGTCATGTACCCGACAGCACAGCACATTGCCAAAAATTCTAAAAAATTTCCTAGAATGGGGTTTGGAGCGCTTTCTGATGATTCGGAAGATAAGGAAAGCCAGACGCCACCGCAGACAGCCAATGCGAATCCGGTCAGGGTCCGGCGGCTCAGTTCTTCATTCAGTATGAACCGTGCAGCTACAGCCATGAGCAACGGTAGGGTTGCGCAGATCATCCCCGCCTGTGAAGCCGAAGTCATGGTCAGGGCCTGACTTTCGAAAACGAAGTACATGCATGGTTCGCAGAAAGCCATGAAGACCAGCCATTTTAAGTCTCCTGCGCGGATTGGCTGTTTCTTGAAATTGGGAATGAAGAACAAAAAGCAGAGTGATGCCAGCATCATCCTGCCAAAGATCACAAAGGTCGGATCATAAACGGCCATGGCTATTTTAAGCGCAATGAATGAGCTGGACCAGAGTAGTACCGCAGTGAGCAGGGCAAAGACCGCAATTGATTGAGACTTAAGAAAAGACATGTAAGTCCTCACGGGAAAAGATTTCAGATTTTTGGAACCCTGAAATAGAAGCTGTGATTTACTTTGTCAATGTAATGTATGACTGCTGTGAAACGCAGTACAGGTGTTTTAAAGCAAGAATCCCCGCAGGCCGGAGCTTGCGGGGATTTTGATTACTGTGATTAGGGCAGATTATTATCTGGTCCATGCAAGGAGGTTAAACGGAGTGTATTTGTTATCGGGGTTTTCCGCATAGCGGCAGCCGAGGTTGGAATCGTCACGTTTGTTGACAATGTCGCAGTCGGACCCAACGTAATGCGGGCATTCATTGTTGTTACATACAACGATAACTCCCCAGCCTGATTCCGGCGGTGCGATCCAAGGGCTGAGTTCTTCGCCGCAATGCGGGCAGGTCCTTTCTTCCAGTTCAACACCACTATAAGTATAAGTCACGGTATCTCTCCTTGATTGTTTTCATTGGAATGTGAGTGTGAATTAATTCACAACACAAGTAAAGTAAGAATGTTCTTCGTAGAGTCAAGCCCGTTTATTCAGATAATTCACGTAAGGTCTTGAATAAGGCTCGTGCGGATTTTGGAGGCTTGGATTTGTCTTTCTCTTTTCTGGCATTGCGGGCTAATTGGGAAATGCGCTGGCGGTCGGCCTGCGGGTGTTTTTCCAGAATTTCATCGAGTACGGAAAAGTCTCCTTCAACCAGCCTGTCGCGCCATTGTTCAAGGCTGTGAAATTTCAGATTGTCGGCCCTGTTGCCGGTTTCGATATCTTCCAGAAAGTCAATAAGAGGCTGAGGATCAACATCGCGTATGAGTTTACCGATGTACTGGACTTTGCGGCGTTTGGCTTCATGGGATTTGATAGCCATGGCATCCAGCACTTCTTCAATAAAGTAATCCGGCAGCCCGCATTTTTTGACCAGCTCAGGTCCTAAGGTCATGAGTTTCTCGGCCAGTTTCTGCAATGCGATCATATCGCGTTTTTTTTGCGATCTACTGGGACCGGAATATTCCTCTTCTTCATTATATAAATCATCTGAGTCGTACATATTTTATGCCTCCGGCAGCCCCTTCGGAGACCAAAGAAACTTTTTTATTGCGCCCCTTCAGGGATGGTGTTTTTGAATCACCGGTCAAATCCGCTTTCCTGTGGATTTGTGAAAAAGTTTCTCTGGACTCGTCAAAAACTTTAATCGGGGTTTTGCCGAGTTATTTGGTGAATTGTTTAAATTTAAGTAATCCCTAAAATCAATACGGCGTTTTCGATAGATAAGCTCGATTAAAAACTAATAAAAGTTTTTGGAATTCTTAAACCCTTTTTCCAAAAATGGTTTAAGCTCCCGGAGGGATCGCCGTTAGGCCCGCCGGGGGCAAATCTTCCATGTTTTTTAAAACAAGTCTAGTTGCGGTTGGTCAGCCAAACCCCGAAGATGGTCAGTGCTCCTCCGGTAATCAGGAAGAGGTCCACTGGTTCGCCGAGCATAATTGCACCGAGCGCGACAGCGGTTACCGGGACAAGGTTGATGAAAATTCCGGTTTTAGATGGGCCGATTTCTTGTATAGCTTCGAAATACCAGCTGAAACCAAGGCTTGTGCCGAGCAGGGCCAGATAAATTATGCAGGTGTAATCAACGAATGATGCATTGATTATCTCAGAGAGCAGTCCGTTGAAAATGGCCGGGATGAGAAGCATGATGGAACCGAACAGACAGGACCAGAATACTGTCTCGATGGGATTTATCCTTTTCATGACCGGTTTTGCAGCCAAAGAATACGCAGCCCAGCTTATTACGCAGCCGATGATGCATAAATCTCCGTAACTCGTCCCCTCTGTAATTATGGATATGGGGTTACCGTGTCCGATAATGGTGCTGACCCCTGTCAGGGCCAGTATGAACCCGGCGGTTTTCCATAAATTGAATTTTTCCTTGAAAATCAATGCCGACCCCAGAGCAATGAAAGTAGGCGTCGCTGCGATGATAAGGGCAGCGCGCCCTGCTGTTACGGTCTGCAGTCCGTTGAAAAAAAGAATATTGTACATGAAAACCCCGGTCAGCCCGAGGAATGCTAGCGGGAGAATATCTTCTCTGCTGCAGCTTGGCTTTTTACCTGTGGATCGGCAGGCAATGAAAAACATGAAAATTGTCGCAAAGAAAAAGCGAAGGAAAGCGGCAGAGTATGGAGTCATGTCTCCGGCCAGAATGCGACCGGCGATCCAGGTGCCGCCCCAGAAGATTACAGAGCCGATGAGTTTTAGGTAAAGCATTGCTGGTGCTGACATGTTGTTTCCTGTTCATGTAGTGAATTGATAATATACAGAGTCGGGCAATGTTTACGACTATTGGTCTTTGGCGTCAAATAGGAACGCTATTAGAACAATATTCGGATTCCGAATATTCAACTCAGTTGTTCTTTATTGCGAATTCAAGATTATCAGAGAGATTTAATTGATGTTTACAGCGAAAAAGATGTTTCGAATTGAGGAATCCGAAGAATGTTCTGTTTGCTTGATTTGTTCTGTGATATTGCGTATTATGCGAACTTAATTCGTTAAGCTCCATTTAAACACAAGCCTCTATTCAACTCTTGCATTACATATTTTGCACTTCCTAGCCGGTCTTCTGTATTGTTTGGTTTCAGCCTATCTGTATTATATTGTTGTACTCTCTTGTTCTTTGAGGTTGTTTACTACAAAAATGTATGCAGCATAATGCTTTGTGATAATTTTGACTGATTGATTGATCAATGAGGTTGTGTTCTAAGTGTATGTTTTGGTGTGCAGTAGTTGAAAATTCGGGTATTATGGGAGATGTGCAGAAATAAATTCTTTTACTTGGCTGTTTTGCTTAACTTTTGATGTTTATATGCGCGTCGTAAGGTGATTTCTTCTTGACAAAACCTTTAAAATTGAATTTTATTCTAAAAAACAGATGAACAAAAGAAAAATTGACGAAACTGATCGTAGAATTCTGACAATACTTCAGAATAGTGGCCGGGTTTCCAATGCAGACATCGCAAGAAAAGTCGGTATGGCTCCTTCAGCAGTACTGGAGCGTGTCCGTAAACTGGAACGCAAAGGGGTGCTTACCGGATATGAAGCCATTGTTGATCCCAAAGCCGTCGGGCGTTCCCTTACCGCCTTTATCTTTGTGAACGTGAATGAAGGTGTGGGAGCCACCTCAACGGGTGATGAGCTTTCCCGTGTTCCGGGGGTTCTGGAAGTGCATTACTGCGCAGGGCGGGACAGTTATCTTATCAAGGTTCGTTGCGAGGATACTGACGGACTGGCCATCATGCTGGGGCAGATCGGAAGAATCGAGACCGTCAGAGACACCAACTCAACCATCGTATTGAACACCATCAAGGAGTCTCGGGCAATACCTCTCGAAGAGGATGAAGATTACGAAACATAGCAGACTGCAAAATCTCCTGCGTACAGGCTCGGCAGTGTGGGCCTGTGATTTCCTGCGAAGTCGGGTTCGGAGTGATTTTTATCGGTCTGCAAAGATGATTTTGAAGAACCATTAAAAATCTCAAGGAGAATCAGGTATGAATGTAGAAATCTCCACTTTGGATGACAAAGTAATCGCACGCGGAAAACAGTTTTTTGATTCCATATCCGGCGAAGCACCTTCAGTCTTCAATAAGGGCTGGTGGACAGGTAAGGTTATGGACTGGTCCATGAAAAACGAAGATTTCAAGGTCCAGATGTTCCGTTTTGTTGATGTTCTGCCATACCTGAACACCTCTGAATCCCTTTCAAGGCATATCGAAGAATATTTTGCAGGTGAAGACAGCAATATTCCTGATGTTCTTAAATGGGGTGCCACAAAAACAGGTTTCGGCGGCGGTCTCGTTGCCAAGGTGCTCAACAAGACCATCCGTACCAATATTGAAGGCATGGCCCGCCAGTTCATTATCGGGCAGAAATCCAAGGAAGCGGTTAAGGGCATTCGTAAGCTGCGTAAGGACGGATTCGCCTTCGTTCTTGACCTGCTTGGTGAGGCTACCGTTTCCCATGAAGAAGCAGCAGCATACCGTGATGGTTATCTTGAAGTCCTTGATGCAATTGAAAAGGAATATAAGAAATGGGACGCTCTTGATGCTTCAGGTGATCTTGACTGGGGACACGCTCCTAAGATCAACGTAGCGGTCAAGCCTTCCGCATTCTACTCCCAGTCCAAGCCTGTAGATCTCGAAGGTACTGTACAGGGCATGATGGACGCCATTGAGCCTGTCTATAAGAAAATTATGGGTATGGGCGGCTTCATGTGCATTGATATGGAAGCTCTCAAGTACAAAGAACCTACCGTTGAAATGTTCAAGCGTTTCCGGAAAAAATATCCTGATTACCCCCATCTCGGAATCGTCTTTCAGGCCTACCTGCGCAGCGTCGATGATGATGTTTCCGGTCTTCTCGGTTGGGCGCGCGAAGAAAATCTGCCTATTTCCATCCGTCTGGTAAAAGGTGCTTACTGGGATTATGAAACCGTACTTGCCAAGCAGAATGACTGGCCTGTCCCGGTTTGGACCCATAAGCCTGAATCAGATATGGCTTTTGAGCGTGTGTCCAAGATGATTCTTGAAAACCACGATATCTGCCACTATGCCTGTGCATCTCACAATATTCGCTCCATTTCTTCTGTGATGGAAGTTGCCAACGAACTTAATGTTCCTGACGAAAAATATGAATTTCAGGTTCTTTACGGCATGGCTGAGCCGGTACGTAAGGGACTGCGCAATGTTGCCAAGCGCGTACGTCTGTACTGCCCTTACGGTGACTTGATTCCGGGTATGGCCTATCTCGTTCGCCGACTGCTGGAAAACACCGCCAACGAATCTTTCCTCAAACAGACTTTTGCTGATGAAGCTGATGTCAGCCGTCTGCTGGAAAATCCGGAAATAACCCTCAAGCGTGAACTCGAAAATAAGCCGCCCAAGAAGGATGCAGAGCTTCCCGAAGGCCAGTTGCCCAAGTTTATCAACTATCCGCCTGCCGATTTTACTGTCAAAGAAGAACGTGACGGTTTTCCGGCTTCCATGGCTAAAATCAGACAGGATTTCGGTAAGCGTTACCCGCTTTACATAGGTGGTCAGGAAGTTGTCACTGACGACACTCTTGATTCCTATAACCCGGCAGATCCTTCCGAGATCATCGGTTCTGTTTGTCAGGCCGGGACTGCTGAAGTTGACACTGCAGTTGCTTCCGCCAAGGATGCATATCAGCAGTGGCGAGATGTTGAGCCTAAAGACCGAGCCCAGTATCTGCTCAAGGCTTCCCAGTACCTGAAAGATAACATGTATGACCTCTGCGCTCTGCAGGTTCTCGAAGTAGGTAAGCAGTGGGATCAGGCACAGGCTGATGTTGCCGAGGCCATTGATTTTCTCGAATACTACGCCCGCGAAATGATCCGCCTCGGTGATCCCAGACGCATGGGTAACGCACCGGGTGAATACGCACAGTATTTTTATCAGGGCAAAGGCGTCGCTGCAGTTATCGCTCCCTGGAACTTCCCGCTGGCGATTAGCGTGGGTATGGTTTCTGCAGCAATCGTTGCCGGTTGTCCGGTTGTTTACAAACCCGCAGGAATTTCATCCGCAGTTGGCTACGGCCTTGTAGAAATGTTCAAGGCTGCCGGACTGCCTGAAGGCGTCTTTAACTACTGCCCCGGTCGCGGCTCTGTAATGGGTGACCACCTTGTCGACCATCCCGATGTTTCGGTCATCGCTTTCACCGGATCAATGGAAGTCGGCCTGCGTATCCAGGAACGAGCCGCCAAGGTTCAGCCCGGTCAGCAGCAATGCAAGAAGGTTATCGCTGAAATGGGTGGCAAGAACGGTATCATCATTGATGATGACGCCGACCTCGATGAAGCAGTACTTGGTGTGCTTTACGCAGCTTTCGGTTTTCAGGGTCAGAAATGCTCGGCTTGTTCCCGCGCAATTGTCCTTGATTCCATCTATGACCGCTTCATCCACCGTTTGAAGGAAGCAGCAGCATCCATCAAGCTTGGACCAGCTGAAGATCCTACTAATTACATGGGACCGGTTGTCGATAAGGCAGCCCAGAAGAACGTGCTTGAGTACTGCAAAATTGCTGAAGAAGAGGGCAGTGTGGTTATCAAGCATGAAGCCCCTGCCGAGTACCGCGATAAGGGTTGCTATACCCCGCTGCTGGTTGTGGACGGCATCACCAAGGAAGACCGCATTGCTCAGGAAGAAGTATTCGGACCTGTCCTTTCCATCATGCGCGCCAAGGACTTCGACGAAGCTCTGGACATTGCCAACTCCACAAAGTTCGCTCTTACTGGTGCGGTTTACTCCAGAAGTCCCAAGCATCTTGAAAGGGCCTCCCGCGAATTCCGTGTCGGTAACCTTTACTTGAACAAGCCCAGCGTAGGTGCTTTGGTTGAACGCCACGCATTCGGCGGATTCAAGATGTCCGGCGTAGGCTCCAAGGCCGGTGGTCCCGACTACCTGCTGCAGTTCATGGACCCGCGTCTGGTCTGCGAAAACACTATGCGTCGCGGCTTCGCTCCCATCTCCGAAGATGATGATTGGGTAGCATAGCTATCAAAAGATTAGATTAAAATTAAGGCCGTCATACCCAATGGGTGTGACGGCCTTTGTTTTGTGGATTTCATGCTTTCCATTCTTGGGCGCACCTGCTAATTATTTCAATATATCAATGTAAAAGAGTAAATCATGGCAGCAGGTAAAATTAAATTTCATAAATCGGGGCCGACTATGACCGTTTCCGGGCATCTTGATGCCGAGGGAGCAGGTAAAGTCTGGGAGGTTGCGCGGTCTGCGGTGTCTTCCGGTTGTGCGACTGTGGATTGTTCCGGGGTGGACTATCTTGACGGTGGCGGTGCTTCCCTGTTTATGATGATGAAAGTTGTCTGCCGGGATCAGGGTAAGACTTTGGAAGTTAAGGGATTAAGTCCCGAGTTTGCAGGCTTTCTAGATTTGTTTGACATGGAAAAAGCCGCGCCTCCTAAAAAGAAATCAGCAGGAGAAGGCGGCATCCGGGGCTGGATAACCTCGGTTGGGATTTCCGGTCAGGCCGTGGCTGCTGATATGCGCGAGCAGATTGAGTTTACCGGCAATTGTGTTATTGCTTCGCTCAGTACCGCAACTTTTAAAAATAAATTACGCTGGCCTGATTTCTGGCTGACCTGTGAAAAGGTCGGCGCAGACGGTCTACCTATTATTCTGCTGATCGGTTTCTTGATGGGGCTGATCATGTCTTTCCAGTCCGCAGTATCCCTGATGCGCTTCGGGGCGGAGATATTTGTTCCCAATATGCTCGGTCTGGTTATGTTTCGCGAGCTTGGCCCAATGGTTACCGCAATTCTGCTGGCGGGGCGTACCGGCTCAGCATTTGCCGCCGAGATAGGAACCATGAAAGTCAACGAGGAACTGGACGCCCTGAATACTATGGGGCTTAATCCGGTCAGCTTTCTGGTCCTGCCCAGAGTTCTGGCGACTGTCTGCATGACACCTTTGTTGACTCTTTTTTTCAATTTCATGAGCCTTGTGGGCGGTGCTTTGGTTATGCTTTCCATGGGCTACCCTTTATCTACATTTACCGGACGGGTGTTCGAAAATGTGCACTGGATGGACTTTTCCGGTGGTATGCTCAAAGCTGTGGTTTTCAGCTTTCTTGTGGCCGGGATAGGCTGCCAGCGAGGGCTGGTGACCAAATCAGGAGCCAGTGCGGTCGGGGATTCCACAACCAGTGCCGTGGTCAGCGGGATCATTCTCATTGCGGTTTTTGACGGTCTTTTTGCGGTGATCTTTTTTCTGGCGGGGATTTAAATGGCCCATACGGCGGAAAATATAATTAAAGTGCGCGACCTGACCTGCGCTTATGGTGATTCCGTAATCATCGACAACATTTCTTTTGATGTCAGTCTGGGGGAAATTTTTGTCATTCTGGGTGGGTCCGGTTGCGGTAAAAGTACTGTGCTTAAGCATATGATCGGGCTTTATCCTCCGGCTACAGGACAGATTTATATTGATGGAGACGATATCGGTTCCGCATATGGGGCAAAGCGTCTTGATATTTTGCAGCGTATCGGTGTCATGTATCAGATGGGGGCCTTGTTCGGCTCCATGACTTTGCTGGAGAATGTGCGTTTGCCGTTGGAGGAATTTACTTCCATGCCCCGCGAAGCTATGGATTATACGGCGCGCATGAAGCTTTCCCTTGTCGGACTAGAAGCTTCTGCAGATAAGATGCCTTCGGAGTTGTCCGGTGGTATGTTGAAAAGGGGAGCAATCGCACGGGCCATGGCACTTGATCCCAAGATTTTATTTCTGGATGAGCCGTCAGCAGGACTTGACCCGATTACCTCGGCTGAGCTTGATGAGCTTATTCGCAGTCTTTCCCGCTCCTTGGGAGTGACTTTTGTGATTGTAACCCATGAGTTACAGTCTATTTTTTCCATCGCGGACCGGGTAATCATGCTTGATAAAAACACCCGGGGCATAATTGCCGAAGGTGATCCGCGAATATTGCGTGATGAATCTGAACATCCGTTGGTGCGTAGGTTTTTTCACCGTGAAGTAGAAGGTAAAACCACGGAACAACCGTTGGTTACGGAGAATATATGAGCCGGAAAATAAATCCGTTCAGACTGGGACTTTTTATAATTATCGGTACGCTGCTCTTTGTGGCGGTTCTGGCAATCCTTGGCGCGGGGAAAATTTTTGAGCATAGCGTCAAGATGGAAACCTATCTTAATGAGTCTGTGAACGGCCTTGAAGTGGGATCACCGATTAAATTCAGGGGCGTTAAAATCGGTTCAGTTGCAAGCATTGAGTTTGTTACGGATCATTATGTGGATATTGATCAGAGCGCGTTGCGTTATGTTTATATCCTCGGTGATCTGAATCATTCTATGTTTGAAACAAAGGAAGGTAAGGATATAACCCACTCCCTTCGTAAGGAAGTTCAGCGGGGATTACGTGCACGTCCGGTCTCACTGGGGTTGACCGGGCAGCTTTTCCTTGAAATTGACTATGTTGATCCGGCAAAGAATCCACCTCTTAAAATAACATGGAAGCCCAAATACTTATACGTGCCTTCAGCACCCTCCATGATGAGTAAGGTGGAAAGTGCGGTGGCCTCTATCAGTGATACTTTGGAAGATATTAACAAAGCCAATATTGCCGATGCAATTGAGGACGTCCGTGTGGTGGCCCAGAATTTGAGTACTTTTCTTAAAAATGCCGATACCGGGGAGATCAGTAAACATCTGACCGGGACTCTTTCCGAAGCAGAAAAGTTCATCGCCCGCATCAATCAGCTGCTGGCTGATCCGCAGGTAGATAATCTTATGCCTGATGTTGCTGTTGCGGCCCGTAATTTACGAGTGGTCATGGAAAGTTCATCGGGTGATATTGTGGCTGCGATGAAGGATATCCGTGAAGCTTCAGCAAGCGCAAAGAATGTGACGGGCGGTATGGAGCAGTATCTTTCCGGTCCCGAAGGAAAACAGACTCTGGCTGACCTTTCTAAAACCCTTAATAATATAAGTGAAGCTTCCGACAGGATCAAAGGGGCGGCTTCGCGTTTTGAATCAACTCTGTCCCGCGTCAATATGACTGTGGCCGGGCAGCAGGGTAATATTGAGGCTATTCTCGATAACGTACGCAGGCTGATGGAAAATCTTAGAGAGCTGAGCAGCGAAGCAAGACAGTACCCTGCCGGGGTCCTGTTTGGTGATCCGCCCAAGAAAGGGGAAAGGGGAGAGTAATATGATGAAAACCAGTTCAAATAAAATGTATGGGCCAGTTCGTTTAACCATGCTGGTGCTGCTTTTAGTCTGTCTTTTAGGTGCATGCGTTAAGCTTGAGCGTCCTACTCTTGATCGCAAGTACTTCACTCTGGATGCAGTCCGTCCTGCAGCTGTAGAAAAAAAAGTACTTATCGATAAGAACCTGATTGTACGCCGGGTGAAAATTTCTCCGCGTTACGAGGATCGCGATCTTGTCTATAAAATTGGCGCAAACGTTTTTGAATCTGATTACTACAACGCTTTTTTCGTGCCGCCGTCAGCGATGATTACTCAGGAATTGCGTGTCTGGATGGGGGATTCCGGGGTTTTTGCCAATGTGCTTGGCCCGGAAAGTATGGGAACCGGGGACTATCTGCTGGAAGGTCTGGTGAATTCCATTTATGGAGACTATTCCACGCCGGACCACAAGGCTGTGCTAAAGATGCAGTTTATACTTATCAATAATGGTGATCCTGATCTTCCTATTTTGTATTCTCAGGATTTCAGTCGCGAGATAAATATTAAGGGAGCTGGTCCGGAAGCTTTGGTACAAGCCTTTAACAAAGGACTTGAATCTATTTTTGTTGAGTTGGAAAAAGGTTTGGCTGAAGTCGTCCAGCAAAAGAAAGCAGAGTAGGTTTATTCGCAGGAAAAGTAGACCCTGTTCTTACCTTTTATCTTACAGCGGTACATGTTGTCGTCTGCACGTTTTATGGCCTTCTCAAGGCTTTCGTTGCGGGTGAATTCGGCAACACCGATACTGATGGTCTTGTGTACCGGGTTGCCCTGGTGGGGGCGGTATTCATAAGCTTCAAGTGTATTCCGGATGGACTCTGCTACTTGCATAGCCTGCTGCCCGTTTGTTTCGGGAAGGATAACCATAAATTCTTCTCCACCGTATCGGAAAGCCTTGTCTTTTTCCCGGATGGTTTCTTTTATGATTGTTCCAATTGATTGCAAAACAACATCTCCAGCAGCATGTCCGTATGTGTCGTTGAAAATTTTGAAATCATCTACATCCATGAGCAAAATACTCAGAGGAAGTCCGGTCTTCCGGCTCATGTGGATTTCTTTTTCGGCAACGTCCAGCATGTGACGGCGGTTATAAAGTCCGGTCAGCTGGTCAGTGATGCTCATGTATTTGAAGCGTTCCTCGCTCTCTTTCAGCTTTTGTTCTGCTCTTTTTCTTTCAGCGATTTCCTGTTCGAGTGCGTAATTCTTTTCATCGAGTTCATGAAGCAGGGTGGCAAGTTGTGCTGCGTTATCTTCCTGAAGTTCTTTTACTTCCATCAACTCTTCGATGAGCTCTTCGCGTCGTACTTCCGCTTCTTTTTCAGCTGTTACGTCATGAAGAATACAGATGCATTTTTCAGGGCAATTCTGGTCGGAAGCGATGGTGGCAACAGACATATCGACAAAATGGACATGACCATGTTTGTCGATAATCGAAAGGCTCTGCCCGTTTTTGCAGGTTGGCCCCTGAAACATATTTTGGAGGTAGTCCCGTCCGTCATTATCATAGTCAGGGGTAATCAGTGTATGCAGGGAATTGTTCAGTGATTCATCCGGTCCATATCCTGTTAAAATAGAAAATGCTTTATTGGAAAATAATATGCCGCCGTCCTTATCCAGAATAGTGATGGCGGAAGCGGCACACGCGAATAATTCCTTTAGCCGTGACTGATCACAGCCGGAATAAATTGAATCCAATGATTCTTCCAGACTTTTGTTTTTGTCCCTGAGTTCAGTCAATTCAGTATAAATTGATCGGGAATTACCTGAATTTTTCATCATAAAATTACCCTCGACTTTACTCCACCCCATTAGGGTGAAGACTGTACGTTGATATGAAAACTAATCAAGTCTTTTTTATGAAAAGTTGATCTATAGGGCTTAATCACTTGCGCTTTGTCTGAATTTAGACAAAGATGTGCGCGCACTTCTTTTGTGAGCAAATATATAAATTATTCAGGAAAAGTATAATGATAACAATGAAACTTCTTCTTTCGCCCGTCATCTGTGCTCTTATCGGCTGGTTTACAAATTTCCTTGCGGTGAAAATGCTATTTCACCCACATAAACCGATAAAGCTCGGGCCTTTTACTATTCAAGGTATTTTTCCTAAGCGTCAGAAAGAACTGGCTTTGCGTCTTGGTGAAATGATTGAGCGTGAACTTATTTCGCATACCGATATCAAAAAAGTCATAAATGATCCGGAATTTATCGATAAGCACAAAGAAGTTGTTCTGGAATATCTGGATGTCTTTTTTCGCGAAAAATTGACCACGCTGCATCCGATGGTTGGCATGTTTCTTAATGATGAAACTATGAAAACTGTAAAGGGTATGCTTTCGCAGGAACTCGATACCATGTTGCCTAAGCTTATCGAAACAACTTCTTCCCAGCTTGAGTGCTCACTTGATTTCAAATGCCTTGTTCAGGATAAAGTTGAATGTTTTTCCATGGAACAGCTCGAATCAATTCTTTTTGCCATCATGAAGAAAGAGTTCAAGTTCATCGAAATCATTGGTGGTGTACTCGGTTTCATCATCGGTTTGATTCAGGTTGGTATTTTTCTTCTGTAGAATTTTCTTTTGGAAATTGATTCTCTGGAGTTTGCAGTCCCGCCCCAAATTTTTTGGAGGCGGGACTTTTTTTGGGCGATGGATTCATAATATTTGAGAGTTCTTATTAAGAATTGTTTAGTTTCACCAATGAATCAATACTTGTGGTAAAGTCTAGGGAAATTGGGAGTCTGTTGTTACGCATTGGGAGGTTTGATTGCGTATAATTATTGCTTTTGCTCAGCTGTTTTGTTTGTTGTTCCTGTTTGGTTGTGCGCATCTTGCCGGACCATATTATTTAAACCACGGGGAGTTTGAGGACGGTCTTAAGGTTCTCGGCCAAGAACTCCGTGATAATCCGCAAGATGCTCTCGCCGCTTATTATCTTGGTCGCTATTATCTAGCCCTTGAGGAACCGGAGCTTGCTGTCGGACTGTTGAAGCAGGCTGCGAAGCTTGAACCTGATAATGCCGATTACCTTTTCTGGGTTGGTGTTGCCAACTGGGCGCTTGACGATTTTAAAGAGGAACAGCAAAGTTACCGGCTGGCTCTTTCTATTGATAAGGATAATGTTTCTGCAAAACTTTATCTGGCACATACTTATCTTGATGAAGGAAAGCTTGATCAAGCTCTTACTCTTTATGACAAAGTAATCCTGAGGGATAAATATAATCCGCAGGCTGTTTACAACCGGGCGGATATCCTGACCCGCCAGGGCAAGAATACTCAGGCAGTCAAGGAATGGAAAAAATTTTTGGAATATTACCCAGACGGTAGTTTGGCTGTGTGCGGAACAGATAAGCTGAACAGCCTTGGTGATTTTACTTACCGTAATTTTATTCTCGGCAAGCGTAATGTTACCTTGCGGACCCTTAAGTTCAAGTCTGGCAGCGCAAAGTCTGAGCTTGAGGGAAATCTTTCATTGCGGCTTCTTGCAGCCATCATGACGTCTGATATGGGTGCTGCTTTTCATATTGTCGCCTACTGCAAAGATAATCCCGAGCTTGCAAAGGAACGGGCTGCTAAAATAAAGAAACATATTCTTAATGCCCATCCCGGTATCGCATCCGAACGTCTTCCACTTAGCTGGTTCGGAGTGCCGGAGGTCATAAAGCGCGGTGGCAAGATTTATAAACTGGATGACTCCATCCGTTTTATCACGGTCCTCAAACAGGAAAAGGCGTCATGAAAAATATCTCAAAATTTTTAAGCTGCTTCTGTTTTCTGAGTACATGCATTCTTGCTGTTTCCTTTAATTCGTTTGCAGCAGATCAGGATACAAAGTCCTATTTTTCAAGCCCGGCAGAAGCTGATGCTGCGGCTGCCAGAGCTTACTTAAGAGCTGTCTCTGAGTCTAAAAAGGCTGGTATTGAGCTTGCCGTAATTGAGGAAGAAATTAAATCAGCCAAGAAAGAAGTGCGCAACGCAGCCAGTTCACTTGCCGCTGCTAGACGTGGTGGGTCCGAGGACGGCGTTAATGAGGCAACAAGCCGTTTGCGGTCAGTTCGCGATGAACTGAATGAGATAGAAATCCGTGCTTCAAAAGCAGTGGTGTCGGTGACAGCAGTAAAGAAATCTACAATTTCATCCATGCGCAGTCAGCGTATGGGATGGAGTGAGATTGCTCGTGAATTGGGAGCCACCAAAGATTCCCTTTCGCCGAGAAGTCTTGGAAACATGAATTCACGGCAAGAAAGGACTGGTGTGATGTCCTATAGTAGAGGATCTGTACATGGCAACAGATCCGGAACTATTCGTGATTTGAAAGGCGGGGTGTCAAGAGTCTCTGGCGTAATCGGCGCCATAGGTGATAAGGCTATAGGGCTCAGCCGTATTTCATCAAAAGCCCGCAGTAGCGTTAAAGCAGGCTCTACGGTTGCCATTGAAGGACGTGGGAATCTGATCACGGTGCATGTTGGTAGCTCAAATTTTGAGGTCAAGGGTACACCTACTTCGATTCAAGGAAATGGTGTCTTTTCAGTGACAAATGGCGGGATTTCCCAATCAAAGACTGGAGATGTTTCTATCCGTTGAATAGCCAGTAAAGATTGAAATATAAAATAAACCAAGACATAAAAATCCCGCAACATCTTTTGATATTGCGGGATTTTTTTCTGAGTAGTCATTAAACCAAAGCGGCGAAGCCCTAATAAAAGTTTTTTGGAGAGTCCAGAGAACTTTGTTTTCAAAAAAAGTTCTTTGGTCCCCGAAGAGCTGCCAGAGGCTTTCTAGTTACCGGCGCAGGTTTCCAAAAAGAGTTTATGGCGTTCTGCGTAGGGCGGATATTTGAAGAATGCGGAACCGGAGACAAGCACATCAGCACCTGCTTCAACCAGTTCGCGGCAGTTATCCATGGTTACTCCGCCATCAAGCTGGATAAGGGTATCAGCACCCATTTCGTCGATCATGTCACGCAGGTCGCGCACTTTCTGGGTGCAGAAGGGGATGTACTTCTGGCCGCCGAAACCGGGGTTAACGGACATGATCAGCACCATGTGCAGCTGCGGAATCAGGTACTTGATTGATTCCAGCGAGGTAGCCGGGTTCAGTGCGACTGCGGGCTTAACGCCCCGTTCCGCAATGGCAGCCACTGCACGTTCAAGGTGTACGGTGGATTCTGCGTGGATGCAGAGCAGGTCTGCACCGGCATCGCAGAATTCGTCAATGTATCGCTCGGGCTGCTCAATCATGAGATGGCAGTCGAAGAACAGGTTGCATTCCTTGCGCATGGATTTGATTACCGGAGGACCGAATGTGATGTTGGGTACGAATCTACCGTCCATAACATCAAGATGGGCCCACTTGAGGCCCGCTTCTTCCAACGCTTTCAGCTCATCTGCCAGACGGCTGAAATCGCAGGAAAGCAGTGACGGGGAAATGATGGTTTCCTTGGCTGCCATTATTTTTTCTCCTTGTCTTCCTTCATGTCAAAATCAACCTTGATTTTGAACATTTTGGTTGCGGGCAGGTAGAGAACGCGAACGCCGGTTTTCTCGGTGATTGCAGCGAGAGTGGCTTTGACGGTCTCTTTGTCCGGGCCAATGAAGGTAAACCAGATGTTGAAGTCGTTTTCACGCAGGTAGTTGTGGGTTACGCCGCTGTGGCGGTTAACCTCGGCTACGAATTCATCCATTTTTTCTTCAGGAACCTTTGCTGCGCAAAGGGTTGAGTGCCAGCCTAGTTCACGGGAACCGAAGTTCGCGCCCACACGGCGGATTACCCCGTCTTCACGCAGAGCATTTACGCGTGAGAGTGCTTCATCTTCGGATACGCCGACCATTTTTCCGATCTCCTCGTAAGGGCGGGAAGCAATGGGGAATCCGGACTGTATAATGCCGAGAATGTCTTTATCTACTGCGTCCATTCTTTATCCTTTGGAATTTTGATGCGCTTCGCGCTTTTGACGATTTGATTTCGCCTCCGGCGGCCAAAGGGGATAATCCCCTTTGGAGTTCCTATTAGTTAAATAGGGCGGTTCTTATATTTTTAAGCTTTGGGCTTTTTCTTCGGCTCGTAAGAGCAGAGCGGTTCCGGTCCAAGGTAGTTGTTTTCCATGGTTTCGGCACGCGCACGGCAACCGCCGCAGACTTTTTCGTATTCGCAATGACCGCATTTTCCGTCATAGGTGTCGGGATTGCGCAGGTTAAGGAACTGCGGTGACTTGGCCCAGATTTCCGGGAAAGGGATCTCGCGCACGTTACCGCAATCCAGATCAAGGTAACCGCAGGGCTGAACCTGACCGCGATGGGAAATGAAACAGAATCCAACACCGCCGAGACAGCCACGGCTCACTGCATCAAGACCGAAGTTTTCAAAGTTAACCGGGATACCTTCTTCCTTTGCGCGCTGGCGCAGGATGCGGTGGTAGTGCGGAGCACAGGTCGCCTTGAGCTGCATGTCGGTGGTTTTCTGGAAATCGTAGAACCAGTTGAGGACCTCTTCGTATTCTTCTGCACTGATAATTTCTGCGCCGAGCTCTGCTGCACGTCCGGTGGGAACCAGCAGGAAAATGTGCCATGCGGATGCACCAAGATCTTTAGCTAGCTTGAAAATATCCTTGAACATGTGCAGGTTGTTGCGGGTCACAGTGGTGTTGATCTGGAATTCGATTCCGGCATCTTTAAGATACTGGATACCTTGCATAGCCTTGTCGAATGCACCCTGTTCGCCACGGAATTCGTCATGGTATTTTGCTTCGGCTGCATCAATGGAGATGGAGCAACGCTGGATACCGACTTCTTTCAGCTGTACGGAATTTTCTGCTGTGAGCAGGGTTCCGTTGGGAGCCATTACGCAGCGCAGCCCTTTGTCGTTGGCGTAGGAAACCAGTTCGAAAACATCGTGGCGCAGCAGCGGTTCACCACCGGTGAAGATGATGATCGGGTCCCCGGTTTCGGGAAAGGTATCGATAAGTGCTTTTGCTTCCTCGGTGGAAAGTTCGCCCGGATAAGGTTCCGGGTGTGCTTCAGCCCTGCAATGCTTGCAGGCAAGGTTGCAGGAGCGGGTTATTTCCCATGCGATGAGACGCAGCGGCGGGGAACCGTCAGCGTTCTTCTGGGGAATGGGATGTACTCCCGGATGACCACCGGGATGTCCGCCGCCGGGATGGCCCGCTTTGCCGCCCGGATGTCCTCCGGGATGTCCGCCTGTCATTTTTTTATCGCTCATATTATTTCTCTTTCAGTCTTTTAAGTACGTCTTCGGTAAAGTAGGTCAGGATCAGGTCCGCTCCGGCACGTTTCAGGCCGATCAGGGATTCCCAGACCACGGATTCTTCATCCACCCAGCCGTTCAAGGCCGCAGCCTTGATCATGGAGTATTCGCCGCTGACCTGATAGGCCGCTACGGGCAGGTCGAAGTTGTCGCGGGTCTGGCGGATGATGTCCATGTACGGTCCGGCAGGTTTTACCATGAGGATGTCCGCGCCTTCGATAACGTCCGCTGCTGCTTCACGCAGGCCTTCGCGGGCGTTGGCAGGGTCCATCTGGTAGGTCTTGCGGTCACCGAACTGGGGTGCGCCTTCTGCTGCTTCGCGGAAAGGACCGTAGTAGCCGGATGCATATTTTACGGAATAGGACATGAGCGGCAGGTCGGCGAAGCCGTTTTCATCAAGAATTTCACGAATGGCGGCAACACGTCCGTCCATCATGTCTGAGGGAGCAACCATGTCTGCACCGGCATTGGCGTGAGAAAGGGCAGTTTTAGCCAGCAGGTCGAGGGTTGCATCGTTGAGGATGATTTCATCTTTAGCCAGGCCGCAGTGACCGTGAGATGTGAATTCACATAAACACACGTCAGTGCAGACCAGTACTTCAGGGAAACGCTTCTTCAGCAGACGCACAGCCTGCTGCACGATTCCTTCATCAGCGTATGCCTGAGTTCCCGCAGGGTCCTTCTCGGCGGGAATGCCGAAGAGGATCAGGCTCTTCAGGCCGTTTGCAACAGCTTTTTCCACGGTTATTTCCAGCTGTTTCAGGCTGAGCTGATACTGGCCGGGCATGGAAGAAACTTCTTTCTTGTAGTTCTCGTCGTCTGTTTCGTAGACGAAGTAGGGCATCATCAGATCATTGGCGGAAAGGGTGGTTTCCCTAACCAGATCACGAATAACCGGGGTGCGCCTGAGTCTGCGTCCCCTATGAAAATCAAATACCATATTTGCCTCCGGCGGCGCTACCGCGGGTCCCTCCGGGGGCTTAAACCCTTTGAAAAGGGTTTAAGAATCCCAAACTTTTTTAGTAGGGCTTCGCCGCGTTATCGATAAAATGTTTGTTGATGCTCGCAGATTTCCCTAGCGCGAAGTGCATCAAAACAAATAAATCCCGGCAGACCTGATGGCCCGCCGGGATTTAATAATATCTATCGTCGACAGGACGACTGTCTTGAAGCTTTTTTCAAAAACAGACGGGCCTAGTCCTTCTTGATTTCCTCATCGGTGAGGTAACAAGCCGGGTCCTGAGCCCAGATGTCGTCGTAGTATGCTTCAGCGCGGGCACGGAAGTTACCGCCACAGATGTTCAGGTAGCGACATTCTGCGCAGCGTCCGCCAACGTGCTGTTTCTTATCTTTCAGTTTGTGCAGCAGCTCGATCTTCTCGTCCATCCAGATTTCGGAGAAGGGACGTTCCAGAACGTTACCGAAGGTGTGGTTGCGCCAGAACTGGTCAGCATGAACCTGACCGTCCCAGGAGATACAACCGATACCGCGACCGGAGTTGTTGCCTTCGTTGAACTGGAGCAGTTCAAGAACTTCCTTGGCACGTTCGGGATCTTCTTTGAGAAGGCGCTGGTAAACGTAAACACCATCGGCATGGTTATCAACGGTGAGGATTTCTTTGGGCATGCCTGCATCGTAGAGAGCTTTGGTCTCGTCCATGATCAGGTCGAGCAGCTGGCGGGTTTCCGCGTGGCTCAGATCTTCTTTGATCAGTTCGGAACCACGGCCGGAGTATACCAGATGGTAAAAACATGCTCTGGGTACTTCAAGATCACGGAGAACCTGAAAGATGGAAGGAACTTCAGTCCAGTTGCGTTTGTTGATGGTGAAACGCAGACCTACTTTTAGACCTTCGGCTTTACAGTTTTCAACACCCTGAAGTGCTTTTTTGTAAGAACCGGGAACGCCGCGGAATTTGTCGTGGGTTTCTTCGGTACCGTCAAGGGAAATACCTACGTAGGAAAGGCCGACGTCTTTGAGTTCGCGGGCCTTTTCTTTGGTGATCAGGGTTCCGTTGGTGGAGATAACAGCACGCATGCCTTTGCCGGTGGCGTAGCTTGCCAGTTCGACGAGGTCTTTGCGTACCAGAGGTTCCCCGCCGGAGAAAAGCATTACAGGCGCGCCGAATGCAGCGAGATCGTCAATGATCTCTTTTGCTTTTGCTGTGCTGATCTCATCCTGACCATCAGGATCAACAGCCTGTGCGTAACAATGGACACACTTGAGGTTGCAGCGTCTGGTCATGTTCCAGACAACAACGGGCTTTTTATCTTTAGAGAACTGCAAAAGATGGGAAGGCAGTTTTCCGGATTCACGGCCGTAGCGCAAGGCATCGGAAGATTCTACCGCGCCACAGTAAAGTTTAGAAATACCAATCATTTATAAAAATCCTCCCTAGCAGCGATTAACGCGCCAGGCTATCAGTTTTAACGATATTTTCCCTGATCATGCTAAAGATAATAATTACTGTTCCTTTGTCGTCAACAGGGAAAATAATCGGTTATGCGTAACGAGAGAGCGAGAGAGCGAGTTTTGGAGTAACATAAATGAAGGCGGGGGAAAAGGGCAAATTAGGAGGTTTTGATGTGTGATGTAAGTTGTTGAAAAACCATAAAAAATAAATGAAATGGTTTATCAATTAGACATGATATAAATATAATTACCTCCTCATTCGGTCGGTATTTGGATGAGGAGGTAATTATATTTAGTTCGGTATAGTTAAAGCGGCAATGAACCAATTGATGATGTTCAAGAATAAAAATTAAGGGGCAATAGAAACCTGCACCCTTCTGTTAAGCAGTTTGTTGTACTTGGTGGTATTGGGCACCAGCGGGTTTGCTTCACCGAATCCGGTTGTCCCTATGCGTTGCGGCGCAATGGGGAAATTGGATGTCAGGTATTTTTTTACTGCTTCCGCACGTGCTTTGCTTAGTTTGAGGTTATATTCCGGCGAGGCATCGGAGTCGGTATGCCCACCGATAATTACTCGTTTATCTTTGAGATTGTCCCCGATAAGGGCTTTACCCAGTTCGTTCAGCAAAGGGTAGGATTCAGGTTTGATTTCCGAAGAGTCTACGTCAAATTGTACAGCAAGGTTGATGGATCTTGGCTTGGATTTAGCCTTGGAACTCATTGGCTGGGCGATTTGCTGATCTGCGGCTTGCGTGGTTGCAGGGGAATTCTCTTGCTGGCTCATGTTCTGCTGCGTTTCCTGATGCAGGGATTGTCCGGTTTGCGGCGGAGCCTGCATCTGGATCATGTTTGGCATCAGTGCGGCACTCATACCCTGGTTGGTGGTCTCGTAGCGAGCCCATGAGGTTAGGGGGACGGCCATGTCTGTGGCGATGGCTTGGATGATGTTGTAGAAGGCTGAGTCCGGCATGCGGTGTTCACGCTTAACAAAGATGAAATCATCGTCCATTTTCTTTTCAATACGACCGCTTTGTTCAAAAGAGCAGACCATTTGTCCGCGTTTGGTTTCATAAATTTTAACCTGAACAGTCAGGGCGGAATCGTCCATGGTGTGACCGAGGTAAAGGTAAGGCACGAATCCTACCACCAGCAGGTCGTAGCCTTTGGAGCGGGCTACAAAAAGAGCTTCATCCAAACCGCGATATGTCAGGTTCTCGTCATAAACCATGGAAGGGAAAATCTGCAGACTGGTCCAGTTTTGCCAGATACCTTTGGCAACTCTTTTTCCCCAGTCGCTGCCTTTGTGCATGGTCTGGGTTACATGAAAAGGATAGAATAGAGCTGAAAGTGGACCGTAATGAGGTTTATCCGGTCTGGAATATACCATGAGTTGCGATAGCTGAACCTCAGCATCCTGATAGTAGACAGATTGGGTGGCAATTTGGGGTTCAAAATGTGTGCAGGCCGAAAGTGCTAACAAAATTATAAGAAATATTTTTTTCATATCAGCAACCGATGGGTTAGGTTTGTATTTATTTGTCCATAATTTGACTATAACAGTGTTCTCTGTGGAGTTAAGCAATAAGCATGCCGCATTAAAGGTTTTTGTGTGATGTCGGGTTCAGTTGGATTTAGCATGCATTGGTTTAATGTTTTTTTTGTTTTTTTCCTTTAATATACACAGGAAATTTATATTTGCCATTCATTACAGGAGGGGCCATGCATAGATTGCTGCAGGCTTCATTCATATTCATCTTGCTAGGGATAATACATATCTTGCCGGGATCTATTGTCTTCGCTGAAACAAAAGTTGTTTATCCCGGACCCGAATATTGGGCTGATGAAAGACATAGGGACATCATTGAGATTCTGCGTACTGCGTTGGCTAAGACTGAAAGGGATTATGGACCATACAGTCTTATCGAAGCTTCAGCTGTTATGAATACCGGCAGGGCGGATAACAGTCTTATACAGCAAAAGTATATTAACATAGCTTGGGGATCCACATCGATTGAGAAGGAGAGAAAGCTGCTGCCGATCAGGATTCCGCTGCGTAAAGGTATCCTTGGCTACCGATTGATGCTGACGACTCTATCCGGGCAGAAAAAGACGGCCGAAATTCAGGATATTGAAGGTCTTAAGAAAGTTGTTTTGGCGCAAGGACTCGGCTGGGGTGATGTAGAAGTCTTAAGCAGGGCTGGGTTGAATGTTGTGACCGCAAACTACGAAAATATTTTTAAAATGCTCAATAAGCACAGAGTGGATCTGTTTCCCCGAGGGGTTAATGAAGTTTTTGATGAACTTGAACTTAACTGGGAGGATTATCCGAATATCATTATCGGACAGAATCTGCTGCTGAAATATGCCTGGCCGTATTATTTTTTCTTCAACAAAAGGGACACGGAGTTGGCTGCGAGGATAGAGACCGGACTATGGAGAATGATTGAAGATGGTAGTTTTGATGCTATTTTTGAAAAATACAACCGGGCGGACATAGAACAGGGCGATCTCAGGAGCAGGAAAATGATTGAGCTGGATAATCCAATATTACCCGAGGAAACGCCGCTTGAAGATGAACGGTTATGGTTCAATCCATAAAAAAAGCGGTCCTCATTTTGAAGGACCGCTTTTTTTTATTGAATAAGTTTTGTTGGGGATGGTGTTGCCTGCATGGAATCCAGAATCTGTTCACGTGATTGGATCAGGCTTTGGCGAAGTTCCATTTTACGTTGCACTGAAAGTTTCTTGAATTCGGGCTGGTGGGTCAGTTCTGTCAGTTGCTCCATTTCGCCTTTGATTCTTTCAACTCGTTGTAACAGCTCACTTTCAGGTGAACAGACCTGCGAGCAGGCATCGGCAAGATCTGTGATCTCACGAGCCATACTCCGGAAACTTCTAGGGTTGATTTCTTTGGCAATGCGGATACGTTCCTTGGCATTGTCAATTTTCCCTTTAAACCATCCAAACATAAATATCCCCGGCAGCTAGATTGTGGGCTGGTTGAACTGCATGTAAAAGCCCAGAATGACCAATAGTAACACAAGAGGCATTACCATTGAAAGAACAACCCGCATGTATGTCGTATTGTGGATGTTTTTATAAGCTATGATGGATATGGCCACACTTATCAACGCACCGATCATATCACCGACAATCGGGATTACGCAGAGAATTATGGGGGCGTAGGAGTATGTTGCGGCCCTGAATGTTGCTTGATAGCCGCGTTCCGCCGCTCCGAAAATCATGAGCATGATGTGGGTCATACCGATAACCGGAAAGCTGATCCCCGCCAGCATCAAAGGATAGAACAGCAGGGAAAGCAGTGCCGGTCCTGTTCCGTCCTGTAAGGATTCGGCGATGACAGAATCATCGATAATTCTGCCGACATCACTGGTCATGGATGTGTCTACCCCGGTCATAGCCCAGATGAAATTACAGATCTCCTGAAATTCAGCCATAAGGATGAAGAAAAACAGGGGCATCAAAAAACCTTTAAGCGGCATGTTGCTGAAAAATGCAGCAGGTGAGAGAATTACCTGTTTGATAGTCAGGAACAAGGCAGGAAAAAAACCGTGTTTTTCCATGCTTTCAAAAGGAATTTCGCCTTCTGGACTATGCGCAAATGCCATGTTCTCATCATCTTCATGAACATTTTCCGGGTTCATGGAATCAAGACGCTGCCAGATGTCGGATTTTTCATCCTGTTCAGGCTCTGCGTGTATGGTTTCTTCCTGCGCATAAGGTTGCTGCTTTGATCGTGCATCATCCTGTTCGGGCTGTTCAGCGTACTGGGCGTGTTGCTCGTAACCATGGTCGACATGGGATTGTTCTTCCTGAGCATGCTGGTTTACATAGGCCGCAGCATCGCCGTACTCTTCATCCGGATCAGGGGAACTGTGTTGTTCGGGCTGAACCCCTGAAACTGATTCTTCATCCAGATCTCTGAATTTGAATTTAGCCTGACATTTAGGACAGGTTGCAAGCTGGGCAGTGGCCGGGATTTTATCTACCGGTATTTCACTGCTGAAATCGCACTCGGGACAAGTAACTTTCATATTATATCCTTGAAGCTGTTTGTCTGAATATTTTGGTCAGACCTAATAAATTTTATACTGTTAGGCAATGCCAATTGTGCATGATCATCATGTCAGATTGATGTCAGGAAGCAGCAGCGCCCCGATTTCTCTGTCTTTTTCGGGACTGATAAATTCATTTAAAATATGGGGAAAATCTTTTCCCAGACGATGGTTGAGGCCTCCACCTGCAGCCTGATCAAAATTTTTGAGCTTGCTCTCAATTTTTTCTCTGCTTTTCAAAATGTGGGTCAAGTGCTCGATAGGACAGTCCGTTAAAATTCCGGATTTACCTTTGTGTCCTATTAGCTGTTCGTGGATTTTATTGATGAATTTTAGTCCTGCTGTATTTTTAAAAAGCCGTAGCTGTAGGTCCGGCCATAAACCATATCCAATGCGGCAATTTTTACTGTCGGGGTAAAATGTCATGCGCGGCAGATACCAGCAGTCACAGTAGTCTGATGCCGCTGCAAGTCTGATTCTTTCCCAGCTGTCACTATCAAGTCTTTCATCTGCATCCAGATAAATTACCCAGTCACCGGAGCAATGCCGAAGCATGCGGTTGCGCTGGGCAGAGAAGTCAGCATTTAACTGTTGGCAGATGTGGGTGATCTTTTCATTTTGAAACTCTTCCTTTTTATGTATGCCGGGTATTTCCGTTGCATCCCAGACCAGCACAATTTCATCAATCCATTCAGGAAAGTTGCTGATAAAATCTTTAAGATCCGGTTCATCCGGGCTGAGTATTGCGGCAGCGGAAATTTTGCCGGAGCCGTATTTTGCCGGAAGCGGAATTTTTTTAGTCCCGGAGAAAAGTTTTTGCAGATTCTGATGCATCTTTTTGCTGTCTCCGGCTAAAGCGGGATTGAGGATCAGATGAGAATCTATTGCGTTGTATCCATTCTGGATAAGCAAGAGTAACTGTGCCCACATTGAAGAATCGGTCAGAATAACGCAGTTTTCCTTGATGATGCTGTCCAAACCGTCAGATTTGAGTTGTCTGATCTGTTGGGGAAAAAGATCGCAGATTAAAAGAAGCTGCCGGGCTTCTTTCTGTTTAGCAAGCTCTTGGGCTAGCCGACCGTCACCGGCACCGAAAAGGATGATCGTTTCCGCATTGCGTCTAGCAGCAAAGCGAATATGTTTTGCTGCGGTTTCAGTATCACTTGTGGAAGGCGGGGCTGTTTCTTCCTCTGGCAGTCCATCAAGAAGGTAGCTCAGAATTTGGTTTGAGTAGAGGGTGAAAGTATGCTGCATGTGTTTAGAGTTTGGTCTTCATTTTGAGCAGTTCCACATAAATAGAGCCTAATTTTTCGGCGATATCCTGCGCCCGGAAAAGTTTTGCTGCTTTGGCCCGCCCTCTTTCCCCCATCTCCCGTGCTTTGTGGGGATGTGTAAGCAGGAAAATTACCGCCTGTGCGAATTCATAGGCATCGTTAGCGATAATTCCGGTCTCGCCATGATCGACCAGCTCCAGCTGCGCATTGTCACGCAGGTCTTTGCTTGGGTGGGTTATGACCGGCAAGCCCGCTGCCATTGCTTCTGCAATGACCAGTCCGAAGGATTCACCTGTGTCGTTGGCGTGGACCAGAAATCCTATGGAATTGAGAAAGTCTGCAATTTCAGCATCTGTAAGTACCGGAGGCAGAAAATTTACATATTTTTGCAAACCATTATCGGCAACGAATTGCTCTGCTTCAGGAATGCCGCCGATTATGTTGTAAAGGAAAGGATGGAGCTTGCCCCTTTCGACTTGCTTCTCGATAAGTGGCAGGAAATTTAAAGCAAGGTCAGACCATTTACCCTTGTCCGCACGGGAAATTCTTCCGAATGAATTCTGGGGTATTTCCCGGTCGGCAGGGCAGTGGGCGGCAAAAAAGTCCGTATCAACCGGGTTGTAGAGAACAGAGTACTTGGGTTTAATCGCAGGAATGGAATTTACTATTTCAAAACGCTCAGCGCAGAATTGTGAGACAAACAAATGACGGTCAATAAGCCCTGCTTCGGGGCTGGGGTCATGGTGACCAAATACATTTGTTTCTACCAAGACAGGTATCTCAGCCAGCTTAAAGGGCCTCAGTGATCCAGGCTCTGTCCAGCCTGCTCGGTGGATGTGGACAACGTCTGGTCGGAATTTTAGAAGAACGGAAAATAAATCCGTGCCGATGAATGTCGCCACCCCATGTTCGCGGAGAATTTTACCCCTTGGCCCGTCGCTGGAAGAGTATACTGCGGTATTGAATTGGGTCTCATCCAGATTGACGGCAAAAGACTGCATTACTTTTTCCGTGCCGCCCAGTCCGAGTGAAGGTGCAACCTGAAGTACTCTTATTCTGTTATTATCCATGATTGAAATAGATGACAGATAGGGCGGGCTAAGTAAATAAGAAAAGCCCCTGCCTAAGCAGGGGCTTGATATTTAACAAATAGCCGGAGCAAATTATTCTGGGAATTTACATCCCGCCTCCATATGCATTCGCAGCCTTCTTAAGGCGCAGGGCATTTGGTGAAGGTATGTTTTGAGCCGTGGGTGTCTGCATCCCGTATCCGGCGTCGTTAACAAAGCTGCGGTTTACGTTTGTGGAACCGCTATTTGCGCTGGCAGTCGTCTGCAGGGGAACTGCGGCCTGTGCTTCTTCGGTGGGAATAATTTCCCGGTAGGCGGAAGCAATACCGTCGATAATCTTGATAACTTCATCAATCTTCTGGGTATCCATCTTCAGGTTCGCCTGCAGCAGTCTTGTGTTGCAGAAAATGTAGAGTCTGCTGAGGTTTTCAGCAAGTTCTCCACCTTTTTCCTTATTAAGGCTGGCGGTAAGCTCGGAGATAACTTCGATGGCCTTGGAGATCAGGATTCCCTTTGCAGCGTAATCCTTTTCGTCGATCTTTACTTTGGCCTGCTTCATGAACTTGATTGCAGCATCATAAAGCATGAGGAGAAGTTCTCCCTTTGAAGTGGTATGGACCTGAGTTGAAAGATAAGCTTGAGCGGCTTTGTGCATATTTGCTCCTCCTGACTAACTGATCGGCAGCCTTTTCAGAAACATTAGAGTTTTTTTCAGAAAAATTTAACCGATTCGAGTTAGCCCTTCATCATTGAGGTTATGCTGGCTGTCAACGATGCGGATTGTCCCTGATAGTTACCGAGAAGTTCATCAAGTCTTGCGTACTTCTGGGTCAGCATTCTCTTCTTCATGGCAATACGGTCTTCTTCATATTCGATCTTTTTATCGATGTTGTTCATGATCGTATTGTAGTTGTCCTGAAGAATTTCAAGAGGACCGTTATCACTGGTGATGTCACCTAGAATTTCAACCGTTTCTCCGATTTTCCCGAGCTTCAGGTTGATGTTCATGGCATCTGCAGCGTCGCTGTCAGAATTTCCGTACGTTCCGTCGGCCCTGTTTTCAACTCGGATAGCCATACCGGAAGCATCGGTTCCGGAAGGACCGGTGATCTGCCATGTGTCGGAATCAACCGAAGCTGTAACGCCATTGATACTTGCGGAGACCAGCTTCCCGCCCGCAACTTCATACTGAACGTTGTATTGACCCGGCTTGGTCACACCGCTGATGTGAGACAGGTAAGTCAGGTTGGGGGATTCCGATTCACCCATATAGTTCGCAGAAAAAAGCTTAGCGACCGCCATAGGATCGTCATTCAAAGCCTTGGTCAGCTCTTCTGTATCAAGTTCCAGCAAGCCCATATTGGCCCCGCCGGAATCAGCGTTGGTCTTGATGCCCAACTGTGAAAGAGCTGAATACCGGTCTCCGCTGGTGTTACCGGTGGCAGCGTCCTCAACAAACCATGAAAAACCGATCCCCCTACTGGCAACAACTTCCTTCAATCTCTGTCCGACTAACAGTTCAACGCCGTAGTTACCGGTCAGGATTGAGCCCTTGGCCGAGTCTGAAGAAGTTGTAACAGACGTCAAGTCCTTGATCATTTGCCGGACCTTGTTCGTCTGGTCGACATATTTCTGGACGTTCTCGACCATCCCTTCCTTATCAGTGGTGATACCGATATTGATGGGCGAGCCTGCGGGGGTCGTTTTCTTTAAATTCAAAGTGACGCCCGGAATAACATCATCAATAGTGTTCGTGTCTCGCTCGATCCACTGAGCTGCCAGAAACGGGTAACCATCGACTTTTATTTGGGAATTTTGTGCATTCTGGGAACGGAAGAAATCTGTTTCATCAAAAACAGCACCGGAAATGTTTGACAGGATAATCTGGTTGTCTGCACCCAGATCAAGGCCGTAAATCTGTAAGTGAACCTTATCACCATCATTAATAGTAGCGGCTCTGATCTTATCCCGTGTGTCAGCATGGTTGTTAATCATGCTGACGAATCCCTGCATGGTGGTTCCTGAGGGGATATTGCTGAGGGTAACCGATTGTCCGGCGTAAGAAAAAGAGAATGTTCCGGTGGACGTGAAGTACGGGTCAGATTCTTTGTCGAGACCATTAAAGCCTACGACAATATCATTTTTCGCCAACTGATTGATTTCAACAGTATGGCTGGTTATGTCTGCTTCACTTGTGGCAGTGGCTGTAGCTGTATCTGCATCGGTTGTTGAGACTGCCTTAGTCATGAATTCATCAAGTGTATCCATGGACTTAAGTGTAGTCTGAAGACTGAGCAGTTCAGTGTTCAGTTCCTGAAATTTCTCAACCTTATCGCTCCACGTGCTTTTCCAGCTCTCGAGTCTATTAATGTGGACTCGTTCAAGCTTGATCAGCCCGTCGATAAGCGACTGGAAGTCGGTTCCGGAGCCGAGTCCGGTAAAGTTGATATTTCCTGAGGTGTAATCAGACATAATTATCTCCGGGAATTTTTTTCCCTGGTTCTATTCTCACCTCTAACGATGCAATCTGGATGCCAAATATTAATGGCTTGTTAAGGTTCTATTAATGATAGTTTGTTTCTGTTCGTTTTTTAGAGAAAAAGCCGGGCCGTTTGGACCGGACCCGGCTTTATCCACTAATCTGACTTAATCAGAATGTTTTATGCTGCGTGTTCGATTTTATTAACCGATGAGCTGCATTGCCATTCTGGGCATGCTGTTAGCCTGCGAGAGCATAGCTACTGCGGACTGGGTCAGAATCTGGTTACGGGTGAACTCAGTCATTTCGGTAGCGACATCAACGTCGGAGATACGGGATTCCGCAGCCTGAACGTTTTCTGCCTGGATGGACAGGTTGGTAATGGTGTTTTCCAGCCTGTTCTGCATGGCACCGAGGTTAGCGCGGATCTTATCCTTTGAGATAATAGCATCATTCAGCTTATCCAAAGACTTCTGCGCCAGTTCCTGGGTGGAAATGGAGTTGTCCGCTGCGATACCGACACCGAGTGCGGAAGCAGTAGAGGTGTTAATGGAAACATAGTAGTAGTCTTCCGAGCAGTCGTTACCGGACCCGAAGTGAACCTTGATCGGACCAGAAGACTTGAGCGCGGTACCGCTGTGATCGGAGTTAGCACCGGAAATGTTACCATTAAGCAGGTGAATACCGTTAAAGTCAGTTGCACTAGCAATACGAGTGATTTCTGAGGCCATGGCCTGATATTCGGAGTCGATGATCAGACGCTGGTCAGAGTTGTAGGTACCGGTTGATGCCTGAGTTGCAAGTTCCTTCATACGAATGAGCTTTTCATCAATAACACCGAGAGCGCCGTCAGCGGTCTGGATCATTGAAATTGCATCGTTGGCGTTACGGATACCCTGGTTGAGTGACTTAATGTCCGCACGCATCAGTTCGCGAATTGCGAGACCTGCAGCATCGTCGGCCGCGGTTCCAACACGAAGACCTGAAGACAGGCGACGGGTTGATACACCGAGGTTACCATACGAATCTGCCAAGTTGCGGTTGGCATTCATAGCCATCAAGTTGTGGTTAATTACTAAAGACATGTTTTCCTCCTTGAAAAGTGATCTTTGGCTTCCTTGCCAAAAACATTGCCTTGGAACGAAAGGTTCACAAAGCTATACTGGTCCTTCGTGCTTACCTGATCGTCTGAAACTTAGATAACTTTAGGGTCATTACAATGTTTTGTTTTTTTAATAAAAAAAGGGACCTCCGTTTATGGAGATCCCTTTGTGGAATATTTATTTTTATTAAAAAGGACTAACGAGGGGTAATATCTTTCAGCCGTTCCCGCGCTGTTTCAAGGGTGATGCCCCGTTTGCGGGTGATGGCTTCGAGGTTTTCCTCGGCATCAGAGCCGCGCAGATACATAGGTATAGGCATTTCGTCCAGATAATCAGCTTGTCCGGCTGCATCCAGTACATCGTGCACTTCTGGTACATTGAATCTTTGAGGCATGGCTGAATACTGGCTGTGGCCAGCTATAAATTCATCAAAGAAAGCTTTATTTTTTACCAGGCCCGTTCCGGCAAGCACAGCCTTTTCCTGTTTGTATGAAAGGATCACTTCTACAGCTTCCTGAACTTTGAGGGGAAGTGGCGGGGTAATGGATGTCAGTTCTCCGTTTTCTCCCACGGCTTCAAATCCCTGTAAGTAAACCTGCATCCGGCGTGAATGGGTGACAGCCCAGACAGGAAGTCCGCTCACAAGGGCGGCACCTTTTGCGATAATCGGCAGATATTCCATTGCAGCTACCGGGCAGCCGTTTCCGGCTGAAATTCCGGCGGCTCCGGCAAAAGTCAGCCGTAGTCCGGTAAAACTCCCCGGTCCCGCAAAAAGGGCGATACGTGAAATATCCGCTGCTTTGTATCCGAAAAGTTTCAGTGAATCGTGTATGGACGGAACCATGAAGTTCACTGAACGGCCCGGTACAACGAGCGTCTTGGCTTCCAGCAGGGAATATGGTTCATCTACGTCATCTCGTTTGGCGAGTATGATCTGCAAAGTTTCTTCAGTCCCGTTGATGACGAGCAGAAGTTCTACATTTTCTTCTAAGGGTATGCTCATTTGCTGCTTATTGTTCTTACTATGTCGTTGAAAATTGCAAAAGCCATCAGGCAGAGCAGCAGAAGAAGTCCCATACGGGTTGCTGCGGCCTGAAGTCTTTCGTTGAGCGGCTTGCGCAGAACTGTTTCAAGACTGAAAAAGAGTAAGTGTCCACCATCAAGCACAGGAATGGGCAAAAGGTTAAGCAGGCCGAGGTTGATGCTGATAAAGGCGGTGAAGTGGAGCAGTTCCAGCAGACCGCGTTCGGATTGCTGTTTGATGGCCTGCGCGATCATGATCGGGCCGCCGATGGAATCCATTGGCACGACACGTTCGACCATTTTGACAATGCTGGTGCAAATCAGTTTGGTTACGTCCCAGGTCTGTTCTGCGGCGGCAACAGCTCCGTCAATCCCGCTCATTTCGATTGTCTTGGAATCGCCGGACGCGACAATGCCGACAACAGGTCTGCGGATTGTTTCGCCGAAAATATTTTTAAGTTCCTGAACCTGCGGTTTGATTGAGATTTCTTTGGTCTGTCCGTCTCTTTCCACCACAAAGTCAAGGGTGTCGGACTGGCTGGTCTGGATAGTTTCCGCAAGATCGGCCCAGAAGATTATTTTCTGGCCTTCGATGGAGAGTACATTGTCTCCTGCTTCCAGACCTGCGTGCATAGCGGGGCTGTTCGGCTGTAACTGTCCGACAATCGGAGCAAGGCCCATCTGGCCGTTGCTGATGATAATACCCCAGAAAATGATCCACGCGAGCAGGAAGTTGAACAGGGGACCGGCGGCAACAACAATCATGCGATGCCACGGCGGACGGTTCATGAATAGTTCTTCTTTGCTGAATCCGCCGTCTTCTGTCATGTCCCGCTCTTCGCCGGCCAGACTTACATATCCGCCGAGGGGAACAAGGGATAGGCGGTAGTTGGTGGCCCCCCAGCTAAATCCGGCAAGTTTAGGCCCGAAACCGAGTGAAAATGTTTTCACACCGATACCGAGCATGCGTGCCGCAAGAAAATGTCCCAGCTCGTGGAAGAAAATCAGCCCGCCGAGGACCAAGATAAAATCAACTATCCAAGTCATAATAGTCCCTTAGACGATGGAGTCCATGACGTCCCGTCTGGTTTTGATGTCCAGTTCAAGAACAGCTTCCGCTTCACTTACGTCACATCCTGCGTGAGCATCAAGTGCTTTGCCGATGATGGCTGGAATGTCCAGAAATTTGATTTTTTCCTTCAGAAAAAGGTCAACAGCCACTTCGTTGGCTGCGTTGAGTACAATGGGATGGCTCTGTCCGGCCGCAAAGGAATCAGCAGCATGTTTCAGGCAGGGAAAGACCTCAAGGTTCGGCTTTTCGAAGGTCAGTGTACCGACTTCTGCAAGGTTGAGCTGTTTCAGTTCCAGCGGAACACGTTTCGGGAAGCACATGCAGAATGCAATTGGGATCTGCATATCAGGAACACCGAGATGTGCAAGCTGGGAGCCGTCCACGTATTCAACCAGTGAGTGGATGATGGACTGCGGATGGACTACTACATCCACCTGTTCCGGAGGCAGGCCGTAGAGGTGACAGGCTTCAATAAATTCCAGACCTTTGTTCATGAGGGTTGCGGAATCAATGCTGATTTTGGCTCCCATGTCCCAGTTGGGATGGGCCAGAGCCTGCTCACGGGTTACGGTTTCTAGAAAATCATTTGTTTTGCCTCGGAACGGTCCCCCGGAGGCGGTCAGGATCAGTCTGCTGACTTCGTCTCCTCCGTGTCCGGCGAGACCCTGAAAAAGAGCATTGTGTTCAGAATCAACAGGAAGAATGGTTGCTCCGGTGCGATGGCAGGCATCACGGATAATATGTCCGCCAAGAACAAGTGATTCCTTGTTGGCAAGGGCGATCATTTTTCCCTTTTCGGCAGCGGCGAGGGTCGGTTCAAAACCAGCGGCCCCGACTATGGAAGAGAGTACAAGGGATACTTCGTCCAGTTCGGAAAGAGTGATGTAAGCGGCTGGTCCGGTCAGGATTTCCGGTTTATAGTCAGCGGGGAGCAGACTTTTTAGTTCTGCCGCTGCATCCTCATTCAGCACAGCAAGGTATTGTGGACGGTGTTTTCTAGCCTGTTCTGCCAGAAGTTTGGCATTTCTGGCTCCGGCAAGAGCGGTAACCTTGAAAAGGTCCGGGTGCTGCTCAATAACTTTGAGAGTACTG
>PPCM01000432.1_pt1 | contig 40387 bp, 40 predicted proteins | sample 1555541 | NCBI WGS metagenome assembly PPCM01 (sample SAMN05284479, study PRJNA326546) | Marine sediment metagenome, whole genome shotgun sequencing project. | isolation source: marine sediment | place: Germany: Wadden Sea | collected 2012-09-05
CTTGAAGTTACCCTTACAACTGTTGAAGTTTCTTGTTTTGGGGAATCAGATGGTATCGCAATGACTGACAATGTTACTGGTGGTACCTATCCATACTTTTATGAGTGGGAAAATGGTATTTATGATGATATTAATCCAGATCTAATTGCCGGAAACTATCAAATAACAGTTAGAGATGCTCATAGTTGTGAAGCATATGCTAATATTGATGTTGAACAACCTGCTGTTTTACAGGTATATCTAACCGCAACATCTGCTGAATGTGGTGTTACTGGTGGCGATGCTTATGTTTCTAGTATTGGTGGGACGACTCCATACACATTTGCATGGTCTAATGGACTACCTGGAAACGGAATAACAAATGTTGAACCTGGTGATTATACTGTTACGGTTACTGATGATCATAACTGTACGGCTTCACAAGATATAACTATCAATATCTCTGGGAATATTAACGCTGAAATTTCAACTCTACAAGCAATCAGTTGTCCTAATGATAATGACGGTATGATTGAAGCGTCTAGTCCAAATGGACAGCTACCTGTTCAATACAATTGGACTAACGAAGAAACAGCTCCTGTATTAACAAATATCCCTGCGGGGACTTATGCTGTTGTTGTTACCGATGATTGGGGTTGTACGGGTGCTGATAGTGAAATACTTGTAAATCCAGAATCTATGTTATTGAGCTCAGTAATTACAAATAACTTATGCTATAATGATAACACAGGTGCAATATCTATAAGTGTGATTGGAGGTTATTATCCTTACAATATATCATGGAGTAATGCTGTTGCTGGTGATTATATTGGTAATCTAACAGCTGGTGATTATATCGTAACAATTGTAGACGACCATGCTTGTAGATTCTCTGATACACTTACTGTAGAACAACCTGAAGAGCTAATTCTGAATTATCAATTACATAATATATCTTGTTATGGAAATAAAGATGGTGCTGTAGCTATGACTGCTAGTGGAGGAACAACTCCTTATAGTTTTAGTTTAAATAATGGAGAACAATATATAGAAGGATATAGCCAAACTGGATTGCCAGGTGGAACATATTCATTGTATGTTAATGATAATAATGGATGTGTTGATAAAGGTGAAATTATGATTTTGGAACCATCAGAATTAGATGCGTCATACATTGCTAATGAACCATCTTGTATTGGAAATAATGATGGATATATTGAGATAAATGCTATGGGAGGAACTGCTCCATATCTTTATGTTTGGGGACAAAATTATATCGATATTCCAATAATAAGTGGTCTGACTCAAGGAGAGTATGAGGTTCAAGTGACTGACTCAAATAATTGTGTTCATACATTCTCTACAATCTATCTAACAGATAATCAGATTGATTGTATTAAAATACCTAATGCTTTTACTCCAAATGGTGATGGCACAAATGATACTTGGATTGTTGAAAATATTGAATTATTCCCTGGTGCTCAGATGTATATATTCAATAGATGGGGGCAGCAACTATGGATTGGCCAACCTGGAGACGAGTGGGATGGACAGTATGATGGCAATTTTGTGCCAACAGGAACATATATTTATGTTGTAAACCTATTTGATGGGTCAGAAGCATATACTGGAACAGTTACTGTTATATATTAGAAATGTTTTTATATTTGATAATATTAATTGATAAATACTAAGAATTGTTAATATGATTAAGAAACAAGGGTTTATAATTTTAGTCTTAAGTTTTGTATATTTGACAGGGATGTCTCAAACTGATAGAGAGATGATTTCTCCATCAGGAAATATTAAAATACAAACTCAAAATAAAGAAACAGGATTTTATTATTCTGTTTCTTTTAATGGTGAAATTCTAATAACACCATCTCAGTTAGGATATGTGTTTGCTGAAAATGATTCGTGCTCAAAATTTGTTGTGAAGAATTATTTAGATACAACTGTTGATGAAACCTGGAATCCTTTATGGGGGCAATATAGTGAGATTAGAAATAACTATAATGAGATGTTGGTTGAACTAGCTCAGTTAGAAAATGAGAGGAAAATAAATATAAGATTTCGAGTATTTGATGATGGAATTGCTTTTAGGTATGAGTTTCCTGAAAATACCAAGAATTTAACAGTCGCTAGTGAAGAAACGTATTTTAATTTTGCTGATGATTTTGATTCATGGTGGATTTGGGCAGACTATAATACTTATGAAAAACTCTATAGTAAAAATAATCTATCAGAACTAGATCATGTTGCAGCTCCTTTTACAATTAAAACTTCGAGTGGAGCTTATATGTGTGTGCACGAGGCTAATATTGATAATTATTCATCAATGACATTGCTTAAGACAGATTCGCTTACATTTAAATCAAATCTAGCTCCTTGGTCGGATGGAACAAAAGTTAAAACTGAAGGTAGTTTTGTATCTCCTTGGAGAGTTGTAGTAATATCAGATAAGGCAGGAGGACTGATAGAATCTTCTTTAATATTTAACCTAAACGATAAGCCTGTAGAAACAGATTTATCTTGGATTAAACCAATAACGTACATTGGTGTTTGGTGGGAGATGCATTTAGGTGTCTCAGAATGGGGAATTGATGGAGATAGACATGGCGCAACAACTGAAAATACAAAGCGTTATATCGACTTTGCAGCTGAAAATGGCATCGATGCAGTGTTAATCGAAGGATGGAATACAGGTTGGGAAGATTGGGGAAAACCTAATGCATTTGATTTTGTAACTCCATATTCTGATTTTAAAATAAAAAAACTTGTGAAATACGCAAGGAAGAAAGGAGTAGAGATAATAGGTCATCATGAAACAGGAGGTGATATTATTGCATATGAAAATAGTTTAGATAAAGCTTTTAGATATTATCAAAAACTTGGAATAAAATACGTAAAAACAGGATATGCCGGTCCTATAAATCCACCAGAAGAATCTCATCATGGTCAATATATGGTTAATCATTATAACAATGTTATGAGAACAGCAATGGATTATGGAATTATGCTTGATGTGCATGAGCCTGTTATTCCATCTGGACTAGGTCGTACTTATCCAAACTTAATGAGTTTTGAAGGAGTAAGAGGGATGGAATGGAATGCATGGAGCGATGGTAATCCTCCATCTCATACTTGTATTATCCCATTTACACGTGGAGTTGCAGGACCAATTGATTATACTCCTGCAATATTTGATATTGATTTAAGTAATTCCAAGAATAAATCAAAATCATGGAATGAACTTGATAAGGGGAATAATTCTGTTCATTCAACTATTTCAAATCAAATTGCTTTGCTGATTGTTTTATATAGTCCAATGCAGATGGCAGCAGACTTAATCGAAAATTATAAAGAACATTCAGCTTTTGAAATTGTTAAACAAATACCACCAACATGGGACGATACCAAAGTCTTATATTCTGAAATTGGTGGGTGTGTAGTTTTAGCTCGTAGGAGTGGAGATAAGTGGTTTATTGCTGGTATTAATAATGAGTATGCAAGAAGTGTGTATTTAGAATATGATGCATTATTAACAGCTGATGTAGAATATAATGTGACTTTATTAAAAGACCATATGAATGCTCATTACGAAGATAATCCAGAAAAGTATGTAATAGAAACTGATAATGTAATCTCTACAAGTAATATCGAAATCCAAATGAATGAAGGTGGTGGGTTTGTTATGATTTTTGAACCTAAAAAATAAACCATTAAATGACATAAGTCAAATAATGGTTTAAAAGCTTATAATTAAACAGAGATATTATTCTGCTGTTTCGTCTTCGTTTTTCTCTTCAGCTTTTTCTACATCTTCTTTAATACTGTCAGCGGTAATAATTTTGAAGTCAATTAAAGAATTGTACCAATTTACTACTTTCTTGATATCAGAAACATAAACTCTTTCTTTATCAAAATCAGGTAAAACAGATTCCATAAAATCTCTATAATCCTGATTAGATGGTTTTGTTTCCAGTACTTTCTTTCCTTCATATTTATCAAAAGTACTAACAAAAACATCTTTTAATGGAATGTCTTCGTCATAAGTGTAAATTGCCACATCTTCAAGCGTACTTATTCTAGATGTTGCAAATGCTGGCATTCTTTTACCTGTAGTAAGAGATTCTACAATTACGTTGTTTTTCCCTTTGGAGACTAATTTAAATAGTCCCGCTTGTCCTGCTATTGCTAATATTCCGTCTAAAAACATAATTTAAATAATTTATTTACAAATGTAGTATTTGAAATTTAATATCAAATAAAATTTTACAGGTTTTTTAACGACAAAAGTAGTGCCATTATTGTTGGTGGGATAACTATTTGATTAGTAGTTGCTTGTAATGTAATTATCCTTGAGTTACCAAACTTGCCTTAGAGTTATTTGAGGCGAAGTAAGTTACACGAAGGTGAAGTAATAACTATTTTATTCCACGTTCTTTTTTGATTTTATTATAAGCATCGCTAATAGATTGGAATTTCTTTTTTGCAGCATTTTGGATATCATCTCCCATATTTGCAACTTTATCAGGATGATGTTTGATAGCCATCTGTCTGTAAGCTTTCTTGATTTCATCATCTGATGAGTCTTTTGATACACCTAAAATCTCGTATGAGGAATCTGTTTCTTCAACAAACATAGATCTAACCGAATTGTAATCTCTTGTTGTTAGACCAATCATTATCGAGATTTGCTCAATAACTTTGATTTCGTTCGGATGAACTTGTCCATCAGCAGCAGATAACCCGAAAAGATAATGCAAAATCTGAAGTTTTAGAGGATTACTCATATTCATCCTGATTTGCATACATACATCATTAAGTGGAATGTCTTTTTCCAGAAGTTCTTTAAGTATTTTTAATGCTTCTTTGCTTTGAGTTTCACCAAAATTTGTTAGTAGAAACTTTTTGACAAAACTTAACTCACTTTTCTTTACTACATCATCAGCTTTCATAACAGCTGCCGATAATACCATGAAAGTTAGAATAAAGTCTCCTCGTTGGGTAGATCTGTCAAGCTTTTGAGCTGAAGTGCTTATTGTCGCACTATCAAAAAAAGATCCAATAAAAAAACCAAGTAGTCCACCAATAGGACCACCAAATGCCCAGCCTAAGCCGCCACCAATCCATTTTCCTAGTTTAACCATTATTGAGTAATTTTTTTATGAATATCTATACATTGAAGAATTAACGATTCTTCTTCATTATTTAATATTGTAAAACCTGGATTTAAATTTATGTCCAGATTAAAAGTTTGTGAATTGATTCTCTTTTTTGCTTCGATTTCGTTTATCCCATCACGATTCATAATTCGACTTAAAAGCAATTCTATTGGGCATTTTACCATAATAATATGGTCTAGTATTTCTTCAAAACCAGCTTCATAAATTAGCGCTGACTCTATTGCACAACAATCAGTATTTTGATTGTCAGACCAAATTGTAAAATCTTGTAAAACTGCAGGATGTACTATTGAATTAATAATTTGCCGATTTGTTTCGTTCTTAAAAATCTCTTTTGCAATGTGTTTTGTGTTTAGAGAATTCTTGCTATATGATTCGATTCCAAAATTCTTAATAATTTGATTTCGGATACTCTTATCATTATTCATTAGAAGTTTTGCCCTATAGTCGGCGTTGTATACTGGAACACCTAGAATCTGAAAAATTGAACTGACAACTGATTTTCCTGTTCCAATAATACCAGTAATCCCAATTTTAATCATCAGAATCCTCCTTTTCTTCAAGAAGGTATTTAACGCTTATTGGGCTGATGCTTGTGATTTTAATATCTTCATTATTTGTTGATACTGAAATTTCAATTTCTTGGTTTTGCTCATTGTTATAATCTACGATAGCTGAAAAATCTAATTCAGAAATGTTTTCGTAAATACTTAATGGGATTTTGTAAAAAATTTGTACTTTTTCAGGAATGAGATTTAACTCAGAGTTTTTGGGAACATTTATTGGGATAATTTCTTTCTCTATTTGAGTCTCCGTATATTTTTCGAGTGGAATATCAATTAGAACACTTGTTCTTGAGTATCGAAGATTCTTTAAAAAACTAATTTCTAATTCAGTGATATGGTTTTCTCCAATTGTTCCTAATTGTTTCTTAATTGTATATACAGAATTAAGACTGTCAATGAAAGATTTTGGTCCAAAAACAGTTATAGAATCAGGTTTTACAATTATCTCTCCATGTCGCATGTAATTGATGTCGACTTCGTAATTAACTTGCGGGATAACAGGGAGTTTGCGAGAATAAGTTTGTTGTACGTTAAAAAAAATTGTGTCAGGAGATATTTTTACAACTTTGATATTGTCTCCAAAGCGTTTACTTACCATTTCTTTTATATCGCTGGTTAGAATATACGATTGAGTGCAATTTTCAGTATTATGATGTAATTTGATTATGTTATTTTTATCTCCAAAATCAATTACAAGAGGTAGTTTAACTTTTTCAATTTCTTCTCTTAATAAGTTGTATCCATGCCCTGAAACACTAATTGATAATTTATAATCAGAGTCTTCAATTTGTGACATTGTAGAAGGAAGGTTCTTGAACGAAATGCCAAGATCAATTTCTGAAGTATACTCTTTATTTATAGCATTTAAAAACCATAGAAAAGATGCAATAGCAAAGAAAACTAAAAAAACAAGAATATTACGATTCTTTAAGATTTTGAAAAAACCGCTCGTAATATTCTTATCTGTTTTTTTATTCCCACTCATCAATCAGAATTACTTTTGTGGTTGATTCTGAATTTCGCCAGGAGTTGCAACTAATGAGCCTTTGTCTACTTTAACTCTTACGTTAGTATCTATTTCAACAAAAACATAATTGTCTTGTACTTCAGATATTCTACCATGAATTCCACCTGCAGTGATTACTTTATCACCTTTTTTTAGTCCTTCGCGGAATTGTTTAGCTTCTTTTTGTCTTTTGACCTGAGGTCTAATCATAAAGAAATAAAATACAGCTACAATTAATACTAAGAAAATAATTGAACTGTAAGGGCTTTGTCCTTCTTGAGGAGCCATTAAAAATAATTGATACATAAATAAATAATTATATTAAACAATTAGTAAATTACTTCACATCTAATAACCAATTCTGTTACATTAGGACTGGTATTTGAATAAACTTTTGCAGTTTTGGTCTGCTTCCCATCTCTGTTAGAACTGTCAAACTTAATCTCTATATTTCCCTTTTCACCAGGTTTAATAGGCTCTTTAGTCCATTTTGGTACTGTGCAACCACACGATGCTTTTACATTAGAAATAATTAAATTTCCATCTCCAGTATTTTCAAAAGCAAAATTGTGAATTACTTTTTCGCCTTGTATAACAGTCCCAAAGTTAAATTCCTTTTCTGCAAATGTTATTGCTGGAGTTCCGTTTTTATTCCCATTTGGATTATCAGCATCTGCGGGGTTATCAATGTTGTATTCTCCTCCGGTTTTCTTACTGTCGTTATTACATGAAACTAATGCCAAAACGGAAAAAAGGCTTAGAATAATCAAATAATTTTTCATACTACAAACATTTATAAATAATATTACGCAAAGATAATATTTTTATTATGTATAAAATGTAATTATTTAAAGCAATTTCTTAAAAGCTTGTTAATTGTCGGTGAACCTGTGAAATTGTTCGATAGACAGATAAGTTATTCTACTAAGCCCAGACCTTTTTTGTTAAGCTTGTTTTCATTTCTTAACTGAACATAAATACGATCGAGTATTCCATTAATAAAAATGCTGCTTTTGTCTGTACTGTAGAATTTGGCTATGTCAAGGTATTCGTTGATAGTAACTTTAACTGGCATGTCAGGAAATTCATTCATTTCGCAAAGGGCAAGATGAAGGAGGATTCTATCGGTAAAAGCAACACGTTCTAGTTCCCATTTCTTTAGCGAATCAAGAATTATTTTATCATATTCAGCTGCATGAATGCTTGTTTTCCTTATTAAATCTCTTGCGAATTTCTCGTCAGCTGTATTTTTAAAAAGTCTTTGTAATCTATAAGTAATAACTTCGTCTTCTTCTTCAGGTTCTTCTAATTTCTTAATGTTTTGAATGATATTACTTAGTAAAAACTCAAGATCATCATTCCAGTATATGCTTTTTTCTTCAAGAATCTCATCTAAACGAGGATTTGAAGTAAGAGTCTTATTGATAATCTTAGTTATGACTTTTATATCATCTTTTAACTCAATAGTTTCTTTCTGCATGTACTCTTGATAAAATGGAGAATTGATTATTTGAGTCCACGAGTTTTTGATGAAATCAGGGTATTCTTCCCAGTTATAATCACTATTGCTAAATAACTTGCTTATTGCAGAATTATTACGGAAAGCAGCAATAACTTTATTGTCAATAAATCTTGTGTTTGGATTTAAATCATTAAAAGTTGGAATATGCTTATTTTTTGCTATCTCAATTTTTTCTTCAGCAAAATCAGCCAACGCAATGATTAAACAATGTAAATAAACATATAATTGATGTGACTTTTCAATGTTTCGTTCTAATTCTCTCCAGACTTCATCTGAGGAAACATCTCCACTGTTCTGTAAAAAGGCGTAGTATGTTTGCATGGCCTTTATTCTAACTAATCTGCGACTAATCATGTAAATGTACTTTTTTAAAAATCGGTACAAAAGTAATATAATTTCTTTTGCCTATGCTAAAAAGAAAAAGTTTTGTAAAAAAAAGACAGGACATGTCATAGATATAAAAAAATTACTTAAATTTGTGTGAAACAATTAAACCATATTGTATGGAAGGCACTGAAAAAAGGAGAGAAGAGATTTATTCTGTATCGGTTAGAGCTGGGAAAAGAACTTATTTTTTTGATGTAAAAGAAACCCGTCAAGGGGATTATTACCTAACCATTACAGAAAGCAAAAAAGTTTTTGATAAAGAAGGGAATTCAAGATTCGAAAAACACAAAGTGTTCTTATATAAAGAAGATTTTGATAAATTTCAGGACGGATACTCAGAAGTTGTCAATTTTATTAAAAAAGCCAAACCTGATTATTTTGAGCAAGAAGCTATAAGAAAAGCTGAAGCTGAAGCAGCTGCAAAAGTAGAAAAATCAGAAAGCATTGAGTAGTACAAGTATCTATTCGTAAACCATTTTTATTATTTCCTCTAGACAATTGGCATCAGTTGTGTCAAATGCTCTTTCACTATCACTATCAATATCTAATACTCCTACAATCTCATTGTAACGATATACCGGAATTACAATTTCAGACTTGCTTAACGGATTGCATGCTATATGTCCCTCGAAATCATGAACATTATCGACAATGACAGTTTCTCTCTTGTTGATGCTTGCCCAGCAAACTCCAGTATCTTTCTTTAATCTTAAACAAGCTAATGGACCTTGATATGTTGTTACTTCAAGTTCGTTGTCTTCTGTTAGAAAATAAAAGCCTGTCCAGAAGAATTGAGGAAATTTATGATGTAAAACAGCACAAATTGTAGCTAATCTGCTATGTTTATTCTTCACAGGATGTAGTAAGCCTTTTAGTTGTTTCTTTATTCTTTCGTATTTTTCAATTTTTTTATTCATATTGATACTATTTTTTTTCTTCTTAGTTAGAAAATAATTTATTAAACCTAGTTTTTTTAGATTCGTTTTTAGTGTTTTTAATACTGGAATTAATTTCCTTATTGATTTTACGGTTTGATCGTACTTGTTTACGTTCTCCACTAATATAAATTCGAGGGAATAGAGAGTTGTTACTAATTCCTATTCCACCATAGTCAAAACTTAAAGTATTTTTGCATACACTTCTAGCAAGACTTTCCTGTGCTGTTTCGTTTATGCCATCTTTACGATTTACTTTGTAATCATCGTAAACTGTCTCCATTTTAGAACTGTAGTTTTTAGAGATACTTAAAATGCTTTGTACATATGAATCAAAATATGCAATCCAAAGTCCTTTTAATAGCTTTACAGATGTATTGTAATCAGCTAAATTGAAGTTCTCTTCAAGATTTGTTTTATAGTGATAATAATATCCAGGAGGAGTAATTTTCTCTTCGTCAAAGTATATTTCGCTGCTTATGCTACCATTATAATTGGTCATTTTAAAACTTGATGATAATGTGTCTTTATTATTATCTGTTTTTATCCATTTTGTGTTCAGATGCAAACTTCTAATCGATTCGTGTGATCTTGTATTACTAACTTCAAAATCTTGTCTGTAATATTCTCCCGAAATGTAGAAATTAGGACTATTATCGTCATTTGGAGAAAATTTTATTAGGACTAAAGTTTCACCATTTTTATTGATCTGTTTGTTAATTATTTCATAGTTTGATTTGTCAACATAACACTTTGCTTCAAATTTTCCTAGCTCTTCAATGTCCTCTTTCATAACAAACCATCTATACTCTTCGCTTTTTACTTCAAAATAATCAGATGCATAGTATACTTGTGATTCATTTAAAAGAACAGCCATACTAATTGCTCTATGTATTGCAACAGCTTCTGCCAGAATCGTGTCTGTCATTCTAGGGTCAGATATCCCGATAGCAAAAATGTCATTTTCATTTGCAGAATATGGCAAGTCTTCTGTCCAGTCTGGCATCGAATAATATTGTGCATTTACAAAACCGAAAATCAAACAAAAGGTAAAAAATGTTATTATTTGCTTCATAGAGACTATCTTTGTACTTCTAATTTTAAAATAATGGATAAAATTGCAAAAAAAATTAATATTATCACACTTGGATGCTCTAAAAATCTTGTAGATTCTGAACAATTTGCCGCTCAAGCCAGAATAGCTGGGTATAATGTTGTTCATAACTCTTCGGATTTAGATTTTCAAATTGCTATTGTAAACACTTGTGGTTTCATTAATGATGCCAAAGAAGAGTCAATTAATATGATTTTGCAATTGGCGAATCTTAAAGAAAATCAGGAATTGGAAAAGTTGATTGTTTTTGGATGTCTTACGGAGAGATATATGGACGATTTAAAAGCAGAAATTCCAGAAGTTGATGTGTTTATTGGTAATTATGATGTTAATGCATTGCTTGATTCTTTGCAAATCGATTTTGTCGAAGATAAAAAATATGACAGACTTTACGATTCACCAGGACATTATGCGTATTTAAAAATTGCTGAAGGTTGCAATAGAAAATGTGCTTTTTGTGCAATCCCAGGAATTAAAGGTAAGTATGTTTCTCGTCAGATGGCAGATATTCTTACGGAAGCAAAACAACTGGCTGATGATGGTGTTAAAGAATTCATTTTAATTTGTCAGGATTTGAGTTATTATGGATATGATATTGATAGAAAATTCTTGCTGCCTGAATTGGTAGCGGAATTGTCAAAAATTGAAGGGGTAGAGTGGATTCGTTTACATTATTTATATCCATTCTTATTTCCTGAAAAATTAATCGATGTAATTACTAATAATCCAAAAGTATGTAAATACATTGATATTCCTTTGCAGCATATTACCGATAGAGTGCTTTCTGCTATGAATCGCGGAGGGACAAAACAACAAACAATCGAATTGTTGGCAAAATTCAGAGCTAAAATGCCCGATGCTGTAATTCGTACAACTATGTTGGTTGGACATCCTCAGGAGACAGAGGAAGATTTTAATGAGTTACTTGAGTTTGTTGCAGAACAAAAGTTTGATAGGTTAGGAGTATTTACTTATTCTGAAGAGGAAGGAACTTCTGCGGCAGATAAATTTGAGGATGATGTTCCAGAGAGTGTAAAGTTCGAAAGAGAAGAACGATTAATGGAGCTTCAAAGGGAAATATCATATAATTTAAACTCGAAGAAAGTTGGGAAAATATTTAAGGTAATTCTCGATAGAGAAGAAGAAGAGGGCTTTATTGGAAGAACTGAATTTGATTCTGTTGAAGTTGATAATGAAGTGATTATTGAATCGACAGAAGAACTTAAAATTGGCGAATTTTATAATGTCGAAATTACTGGTTTCGAAGACTATGAACTATTTGGTGTTATTGTAGATTGATTTTTTCATAAAAAAATCACAAAAAATTATGTGATTAATAAAATTCATATTATCTTTGCACCCACAAAAATGGACCAGTAGCTCAACTGGATAGAGTACCTGACTACGGATCAGGAGGTTCCGGGTTCGACTCCTGGCTGGTTCACTAAAAAAGCAAAGCCTACCCTGCAAGGGTGGGCTTTTTTATTTGTATTTTCAGCAATGCTTGCGTGTTGATGAAAATACAAATAAAAAATACAAACAATTTGTAATTGTTGGCTTTGCTCTCGGAATTCGGAATTTCTCAGGTGCACTATTTTAGTACTCCTGGCTGGTTCACTAAGAAAGCTTGCTTAACGGCAGGCTTTTTTGTTTTAAAGCCTTAGTGCAATAACTCTTCTTCTAGTTCACCTTCTGTTTCTATCCAATCTTCATCACTCATATCATAAATTCCTTCGGTTGAACCGGGCATATTATAAAGCTCATAATCTTCATATTCGTTTTCGTCAGATTTAAGCCATATTAGTTTATCAATATACTCATCTGTTTTTGTATAATGCTTATTGTAAAAAATGTCAAATTGCTCCGGACACTTAGATTCAAATTCTTCAGCAGTATTCTGGAAATAAAGAAAAAAGTCATTAAACTCATTAACATCCAACTCGGCTTCTTTGTCCCCATCTACAGCTTTGTCAATAGTTATATAGTAAACTTTAAGCATTTCTTCAGCTGCTTTTATAAATTCATCACAGTCTTTAAAGTCTTTACCAATATATTTGTCTTCCAAATCCTCTAAAGTCTCACATTTATTTTCTTTTTTGTCATCCGACTTTTTGCTTTCTCCACATGAGAATAAGCTTAAAGTTAGTATTCCTGCCAGTAATAATACAAGTGTGTTTTTCATAGTTTCTCATATTAAGTTAAGTAACAAATATAAAACAAAAAAAGGTGATGTGAAATTGTGGCGGGCATAATAATTGTATAATATTATCTTACAAAAAAATAGAAAACATTAAAACAAATCAAATTTTGATTCGTACAAAAAAATACAAATGAAAATACAAATAAATCTTTACGATTATAATTTGTGCAGTGAGACCATGAACAGACGAATATTTATAAAATGGTTTAGATTTTTACTTCTGGTGGAGTTTATAGCAATTTACTCATCCTTTTCTAACTATATATCTCCAAATCAAAAGCGATTTATCTTGATGAGAGATACAATTTATCATAATTATGATACTGTGTATATCCCAAAACCTCCCGTTTACAAACCTAGACCGATTGCTAGTCTTACTTTAAAAGATTTGTGGGAGTATTATAAGATAAATCCATGTTATTTACCTCTTATTGCCGATCCCGGATTATGGGAAGAAGGAAAACAAGTAGGTTTTTCATACGATGAACTGTTTAATGATTCTCTTCCGGATGATAGTCCATATTCGAATCGTTATCTTGTTGGAGATTTTAACGTACTCGATAAATATGGTAACGATGCAGATCTCGAGGAGCAATACCCAAGTCTAAAAGAACTTTACGAATTTGATAGCTTGCCGGAGGAATTGGTTGCAAGAATGGATTCTGTTCCATATGGATCACAGGCTTATGATTCACTAATTTTAGATATCAAGACAGAAATTCCTCATGTTTCTGATGAAATAATAAATTTTCTTTATAAGGTCTGGCAGTTTAAAATGTTAGCAATTTCCAGAGAACATTCATTTTATTGGAGCTCATTATTTTCTGCAGGACAATATATTGTAATGTGCGAAGCTTGTGAAGATACTTTAGTTATGATTGGCAAATTTGCGACATCAGCAAAACGTTTAACAATTAGAAATCGTTATGATGAAGATGGAAATGTGTATGAATATTATTCGTCTCATTTGCCTACTGGACGTAGTCGTTTTTATTATGCAGGATTAAATACTATTAGTTCTAAACATTGGGAATTTGCAAGATCTTATGATTATTACGATAGCAAAAGAGATAAGGAAGTTGGTGGAGGGCATGATAAAGTTGTAAGGTATAAAGATAGGGTACAGTTGCCAAATTTTATGACAATAGTCCCTTCTCCTGATTATCCTGATGCTATGACAGGTAACGGTATACACGAAGTAGCATTAAACGATGTGGCCAGAGGAATGCTAGGAACAGCAAATAGTTTAGGATGCTTGAGAGTTTCTGATTTTGGAGCAAAATTCTTACGCTGGTGGACGCCACAGGATTGTAAACTTTTTATAGCATACAACGATACTTGTTACGATCATATTATTGATTATCAGGGGAGTATCAAAGATTACCTGCCATTTAAAAATGAAGAAGAAGGGCTAGAATTTCGTGAATGGATAAACAAACAACATCCATATCATGCAAAGATTCTTGAAATAGACGAAGAAGGTAGCTATCGTAATGGTTACATAATTGATGGCTATTATTATTTTAAAGAGGAATATCAGGATTATCTGGCTATGAGAGATTCTTTAATGGGAAGGTAATGATAATGTTAATGGAGTATTTATCTCAAGAAGGTTTATTCTATCTCTTTACCACAATGTGGGCATTTTTTTGTTTCATTATTTTTATTGCCGATTTTTTCGATAAACCCTGCACTTACAATTCCGGTAGGTAATGCAACTAGACCTATTCCTAAGATTGCTATTATGCTACTAATAAATTTTCCAGTTCCTGTAATAGGGTAAATGTCTCCATATCCTACAGTTGTTAAAGTTGCAACTGCCCACCACATTGATGCCAATATATTTGGAAAAGCATCTGGTTGTGCTGGGTTTTCAACAAAATACATGATGAAAGATGCAATTATTAATAAAAGAAATGTGACGAATCCAGTTATTGATAATTCTGATTTTTTTTCTTTTAAAACTGACCAAATTAGGTTTATTGACTTATTATATCTATTAATTTTGAAGATGCGAATAAATCTAGTGAATCTAAGCATTCTAAGGAAGCGTAAATCAATCTTTATTAGGAATGGGAGGTAGAAAGGTAGAATGGCGAGAAGATCAATAATGCCATAGAATGAAAAAATAAATTTAAACGCTGACTTAAGTCTGCTACTTGATGGATGAGTAATTTCAGATACATATATTCTCATTAGGTATTCTAGAGAAAATATAATTACAGAAATAATCTCTATGTAAAGAAGTAATTTGTTGTATTCAGCTTTAATTTCTGGAATGGTTTCTAAAATCATGGCAAAAATATTCACACAGATAAGAATCATGATAGCACTGTCATAGATGCTATTTATTCTTGACCCATGTGAACCTTTTACTACTAGTTTAAAGGTCGCAGTTTTCATTGAGAAAAATATTTTTAATGTGTAATCAAATGACTTTTACTAACTGTAATCCAGCAACAACCGCTAATAAACAAAAGATTAAACTCAAACTTATATAAACTATAGCTATCCAAGTATTGTTTCCGTTAAACAGGTTCATGTTTTCAAATGCAAAACTCGAAAAAGTTGTAAAACCACCGCAAAATCCAATTGCAATAAGATATTTTAATGAACTTTCGACATTTCCTGTTTTCTGTAAATATCCCAATGTTAATCCAATTAGCAAGCTCCCTAAAATGTTGACAGTAATTGTGTGTATTGGAAATTTGAAATCAAAATATTTATTTGTAGAAACAGATATTAGATATCTGATAATACTTCCGGCACCACCACCTAATCCTACAAAAAGTATCTGTTTAAGCATGTTTGTTAATATTAAAATGCAAAAATAACCAAAAATATTGGTAAAAACACAAAACGTGTGCTGAATTGATTTAATCTATAGTATATTGTAAAATATTTACCTAAAAGTATTCTGTAATCAGAAAGTGCTATGCTATTGAAACGCTTTCCCATTTTTCATATAAGGTGTAAAAGAAGCCAGTTTGTAATACTTAAAAACTTTATGTAAATTTGTTCATCAAATCATTTATAAAGAATCACTTATGAAAAAGTCCTTTCTATTATTATTAACAGTTCTGTGTATATCTGTAGTTTATGCTCAAACTTCTGTAATACTTAGTTTCGAAATCAATCAAAATGGATCTCAACTGCTTTTAGATAGCGTTTTAATTGAAAATACTACAAATTCAACAGACACAACAATCTGTTATCCAGATACAAGTCTGGAAATTGATATACTGTCAGGTATTGGAGATAATGATTTTGATGGTGATAAACTGTTTGTAAAACAAAATTATCCAAATCCTTTTGATGATAATACCTATATTGAAGTTTTTACACCTGAAAAGATGCTTGAAGTAAGTATTACTGATTATTCTGGTAAGCAATTATTATCAAAATCTTTTATTGCAGAAAAGGGGCTGAATAAATTTGTTTTTACTGCAGGTGCAGATAGCCAGTATCTTGTTAATTTTTCATGTGCAGGATATAAACAAACTATCAAATTATTAAGCATAGGCAAAGCAAAAACTGAATTAAATATTGATTTGATCGACTCTGATAATCGTTTGTCTTTAAAAACATTGAAAAACACAGTTTTTACATACACAGAGGGTGATAATCTGTCTTTTACATCATATGCAACTGCTTGTTCAGAGGTAGAAACAGCATTTGAAAACGCAAGTCCAACCGAAAATGCGACTATTACTTTTGATTACACTTCTTTGACTAATATTCAGCCTGATAGACCTGAGCGAATTCCTGCAATAGTTACAGAAACGGGCATAAGTTGGAATTGGTCAGAAGTAAATGATGCTGATGGATATAAGTACAATACAGTAAATGATTTTGAAACAGCGACAGATATTGGAACACTTACCGAGCTGGATTGGAGTGAATTGAATGCAGGTAATAATTATGAGCTTTATGTTTGGGCGTATAACGATTGTGGCAAATCTTTTCCTTTGCATATAGTTGAAGCAACAACAGCGCTTCCATTTACTGCTGATGAAAATAATCTCGTTATTTCTGGAGCAGCAGGAGAGGAGATGAGTGTAATGTATATTTGTCAGCAACCCGATTCGGTTGTTTTACGCACAACTTCAACAAACGTTAATCTCGAAGAAGAAAACCTTGAGTTGTTAAAAGACCGCATGAAAACCACAGTTCTTGGTGAAGGAGTGGGTATAGCAGCTCCGCAGGTAGGAATTAATCGAAATGTTATTTGGGTACAGAGGTATGATAAAGGTTCTGCTATAGTAAAACCTTGGGAGGTTTATTTTAATCCTGTTATAACAGCATATTCAGATACTGTAGCATTACGTAACGATGGTTGCTTATCTGTTCCTGATGATTGTGTTAGTGAATATTCTATTGCTGGAAATTCTTATCGTTCAATTTGGGTAGATGTTCAGTATTACGATATTGATGGGAATTTTGTTCAGGAAAGAATAACTCACCAGTTTACGGCTCATATTTTCCAACACGAAATAGATCACTTAAATGGAATTATGTTTTTTGACCGTCAAATCGAAGAAATCCCAGGTAAATATGTAATTATTGAAGGCGATTCGTATGATGGATTGCCAAAAATCGACTAAATAAGTTTATTTGATCATCAAGAGAAGAAAAGTCTGCCCCTCACCGATACAAAACTGTAAGGTAGAGTATTCTTTGTTAATGTAAAATCCTAAGGACTATTAAAATTCTTAAGATTGGAAGTCGTAACCCAACTTATCGGATGAAGAGATAACAAAAGTACTGTTGAAGCGGCTTATTTGTTCAAATTTTGATAACTTTTCCTGAATAAAAAAACTAAAAGCATTCATGTCTTTAACTCTAAGTTTTATTAGAGCATCGTAATTCCCCGATGTGTAATAAAATTCCATTACTTCAGGTAAAGCTAAAATATCCTCTTTAAATTTTTCAACTATATGGCGTGTGTGATTGGTCAGTAATATGGATATAAAAACCATCATGCTGCGCTCAATTTTTTCGGGATCTAGTACAGCAATATAATTCTTAATAATACCACTGCGTTCAAGTTTCTTTATCCTTTCGTAAACAGGGGTGCTGGTAAGATGTAGCTTCTCTGCTAACTCTTTAGTTGTTATGCGACAATCTTGTTGTAATAGCTGTAATATTTTACGGTCAATGCGATCCAGATTTTTCATCAAAAGAATATTTATCTAGTTAATAATTGATTTTTTAGTCTGTAAAGATATAAAAACTATGGATATGTGCATATCGTAGATTAGTTTTCTGTATTTAGTGTCTGTGCTAGTATATTTGTTGTATAACTTATAAATTTGTAAGATTATCAAACCCAAGACAAAAGGGGGGAGATAAATTAAGAAAAGTATATGGTGAGTTTTATATATTTTAAATATTAAATACTGATAATATGAAAGAAATTAGATGGCATGGTAGAGGAGGACAAGGTGGTTTTACTGCTTCTCGACTGTTAGGGATTGCTGCAAGTGTTCATGGAGATAAGCATGCATTGGCATTTCCTTCTTTTGGTCCAGAAAGAAGAGGAGCTCCTGTTTTAGCTTTTACAAAAATTGACGATACTAAAATTTACGATCGTAGCGAAGTGCTGGAAAGTGATTATGTTGTTGTTATGGATGAAACACTTGTTGGTCCGGAAATGATAAAAGGAATTAAGAAAGGTGCTTGTATTTTAATTAATACTCAAAATCCCGATCGTTATGCCGAAGTTTTTAAAGATTTTAGTATTGTTGCTATTGATGCCACTTCTTTGGCTATGGAAATATTAGGACGCCCAATTACTAATACTGCAATGTATGGTGCATTATCTGCCGTTTCGGGTTTGGTAAGTAAAGATGCTGCAATTGCTAGTATTAGAACAGAGATGAAGCCTAAGTTGGCAGATTTGAATTCTAAAATTGTGGAGAGAGCTTTTGAGATAATTAAACAACAGAAAAATATTGTTGCTTAAAACTTATTAGCATACAGTATTTAATTAATAGCCGAAATCCAGATATTGGTAAATAATAATATTCAAATTAACATTAAGAATTAAATTATGAATAGACCAAAAAAAACGGAATATAAATTTCCTAAACATATTGATGAGTATCCAACTGGCCCTCAGTATAAGGCTGGTTTCCTTCCTGAAACTAATGCGGGTTGGAGAACATTTTGCCCTGTTGTTGATAACGATGCCTGTATTTATTGTCTTCGTTGCTATTTAGTATGTCCCGAAGGAACTATTATTAAGGACAATGGTAAGATTAAAATAGATTTTGATTATTGTAAAGGTTGTGGTGTTTGCGCGTATGAGTGTCCTAAAGACGCGATTATTATGCAAAAAGAACAATTGTAGAATTATTATAAACAGTAAAAAAATGAAAAACAAAATATTTATTTCTGGTGATGAAGCTGTAGCTCAGGGCGTAAAATTATCTCGTCCACATGTCATTGCAGCTTATCCAATTACACCTCAAACTATCACTGTTGAACGTTTGTCCGATATGGTAGAAGCTGGTGAGATGGATGCAGAATATATGCATGTTGAGTCTGAGCACTCTGCGATTTCTGCTTCTATGGGTGCTAGTGCAGTTGGCGCTAGAGCTTTTACAGCATCTTCTTCACAAGGACTATTGTATATGGCCGAAGGTTTACATTATTGTAGTGGCGGTCGTTGGCCTGTAGTTATGATGAATGCTAATCGCTCTGTAGCTTTGCCTTGGAGTATCTATGGTGATCAACGCGATTCTTTGTCATTATTAGATAGTGGATGGATTCAAGTTTATGTTGAAGATGCTCAGGAAGCTTTAGATATGATTATTCAAGCTTATAAAATAGCTGAACATAAGGATGTCTTAACCCCAATGATGGTGAATTTGGATGGTTTTATCTTAACTCATACTTATGAATTAATTGAAATTCCAGATCAAAAACTTGTTGATGAATTTCTTCCTCCATTCGAAACTCCAAATAAAATGTCTTTTGATGAGCCTAAAAACTTAGGTTTTAGCTCTAAGCCTGATGATAATACAGAGTTCAAATATCAACAAAATCAAGCTATGATTAAGGCTATAGATGTAATCCGTGATGTTGATCAGGAATTTTCTGAAAAGTTCGGTCGTAAGTATCACGATATGGTAGAGGAATATCGTTGCGAAGATGCAGAAGTTGTTTTGATTGCATTGGGTAGTGTATGCGGAACAATTCGTGTCGTCGTAGATAAAATGCGTGCCGAAGGGAAAAAGGTAGGCTTGTTAAAAATTCGTTATATGCGTCCTTTCCCTGTTGATGAAGTGATGAATCTAGCACAACGTGTAAATGCAATAGGAGTTATTGATAAGGATATTTCTTTCGGATATGAAGGAACTGTTTACACAAATGTTAACTCTGCAATTTCAAAAATCGACAAATACATTTATAAAAGTAACTTTATTGGCGGACTTGGTGGTCGTGATATTACAAAAGCGAATATCGAAGAAATGTTTGATAAGTTATTTAACGGTGTTAAGAACAAGAGTGAAGAAAAAGTTGAATTTTTTAGCCTAAATGTAGAAACAAATGACTAAACATACAGATATCCAAAGAGTGAATGCAAAAAATATGACCGAAAAGGAATATTTCTATGGTCATAAAGCTTGTGCCGGATGTGGCGGAAGTGTAGCTGTTAGATTAGCACTTAAGGTGCTTGGCGAACGTACTTATGCAGCTTTGCCTGCTGGTTGTATGTCGGCAGTAGGATTTATTTACCCACAAATGGCATTTAATACAAATGCTGTTATTACAACCTTCCCGGGATCTGCAAGTATGGCATCTGGAATTGCTGTTGGAGCTAAAGCTTTGGGGCAAAAAGATGTGAAAACTGTTGTTTTTGCTGGTGATGGTGGTACTGCTGATATTGGATTACAAGCTTTGTCAGGGATGATTGATCGTAATGATGATGTCTTGTATATTTGTTACGACAATGAAGCTTATATGAATACTGGTATCCAGAAAAGCGGATTAACCCCATACGGTACAAAAACAACTACTACACCTGCAGGTAAAAATGTTCCAGGAGCAATTACACATAAAAAGAATTTGTTCGAGATTATCGCTGCTCACGACATTGCTTATGCTGCAACTGCAAGTATAGGTTATCCACAGGATTATTTGAACAAAGTGAATAAAGCTATGCACATTAAAGGTGCAACATTTATTCATGTGTACGCTTCATGTCCTACGGGTTGGGGAGTGCCAACAGAAACATCTATTCAAATTGCAAAAGATGCCGTTGATTGTGGATTAATATTTTTAGCAGAATTTGAGAATGGAGAGTTTAAATTAAATCGTAATCCAAAGGAGTTTGCATCTGTGGAAGATTACTTGAAAAAACAAAGCCGATTCAAACATCTTAAGGATGTTCATTTCGAAGAAATTAAAAATCATCGTGATAACAAATGGATACGCATGAGAAAAAACTGGTTGTAGAGTCTTATCACAAAATAACCGAATAATTTTTAGGATTTAAAGTTAGAAACCATCTCTATTAAAGAGGTGGTTTTTACTTTGTTAATACTTTAATCTTGTGTTAGTTATACTGTTTTAATTGCAAAATGAATTTTAACCGCAAAATAGATAACCTCCCGGAATTATATATTTCAACAATTAGGCTTATGTAGTTCATGGGCAAAGGGATTGTTGAAGATGATTCACGAAATTCATAGTTATAAATAGAATGAAAGACCTCAGGTGAAAAAACTCTACTATAAAATATTTTATTTATATCTATTTTGTCAAAATATAGTTATTTCTTTTGATTTTGACAATAATCATATTATTTTTGAATGGAATTAAAAGTGTATAAAAATGCAAAATAAATATTGTTTGAAATGAAGTGTGATTTTTTGAGTTCGTGATTTAATGATTAGTTATTTTGTAAAAAGAATAAAATTATCTTGTAAAGAAAATAAGAAAATATGAAAAGAAAAGTATTAATTACCACTTGTTTAATTACAATTTGTTTATCTCTATTATCTTATCAATTAAATGCCCAGTATTTTAATGATATAAATGTAAGTTTAATTACAAGCGACTTGATAGGAATATCTCCTCGAGCTATTGCATGGGCTGATTATGATAATGATGGTGATTTGGATATTCTGGTAGAAACAAATATTTATCGAAATGATGGGAATGATGTATTTGTTGACATAAATGCAGGCTTATCTGGTAATGGTTCAGCTGACTGGGGAGATTATGATAATGACGATGATTTGGATATCTTATTGGGATCAAAAATATATCGCAACGATGGAGATGGAATATTTGCTGAAATAAGTGCAGGATTAACAAGCGTTGATTGTAGTTCTGTTGAATGGGGCGATTATGATAATGATGGTGATTTGGATGTATTAATAGCTGGTGGTTGTGATTATCAGAATGCTATTTGCAAAATTTATCGAAATGACGGATCTAATGTTTTTACTGATATTAACGTAGAAGCAGCACATGATTATGCTGTAACTGTTCATTGGGGAGATTATGATAATGATGATGATTTGGATATGCTTTATGGTGAGAAAATTTATAGAAATGATGGTTCTGATTCGTTTACACTTGCTTATACATTATCTGGAGGGTTTCGGAGTGCATGGGTAGATTATGATAATGATGGGAATTTGGATATTTCACTTACAGGAGATGGACCAACAATTATTTATCGTAATAATTCAGATGAGACATTTACAAATATTAATGTAAATCTTACAATTAATTATGATAACATGGGAACCACAGTTTGGGGTGATTTTGATGACGATGGAGATCAGGATGTTATTATCACAAGAGATAATACTTTTAATGGCTCATTTGAAATATACCGTAACGATGGAGCTGATAATTTTACTGATATTAGTGCTGGTTTGCCATATAAATATGGATTTGCAGACTGGGGAGATTATGATAATGATAATGATTTGGATATTCTATTAGTAGGAGTATATAATGAGAATGTTGATGAAACAGGGACTGTAGCGAAGGTATATGAAAATAGTCCTACGGGAGATGTCCCAAATCTAAATAATCAATTGGATGTTGTGATATATCCAAATCCTGCAAATAGTATTATAAATATCGAAGGATCAAATATCGAAAAAATTGAGATTGCAAATATACAGGGGCAAGTTATTCGAAACATTAGTTTGTTAAATAAGAATTCAATTATTGATATATCAGAACTTGCAAACGGGGTTTATACACTGAAAATACAGACTAAAAATGCTCTGGTAATGAAAAAAATATTAAAACAATAATTTCACAGATTGATAATAAACAAATATAATCTCAAAACAATGGTTCAATTGAAAAAAATTATTACTGCAATATTTTTCATCTTTATTTCATGTTTAATGTATGGTCAAAAATATATGAATATTAATGGGTTGGAAATGTATTACGAAATTAAAGGAGAAGGACAACCCATACTTTTTATTCACGGTGGCGGTATGTGTACAGAAGCATATCAGCAAGAAATTAATAATCTATCTAAAAAGTACAAGGTTATTGCAGCAGATAACCAAGCACAAGGTAGGACTAATGATATTGATAGAGATATTACATATGAGAATATGGCAAATGATCAAATCATATTACTTGATAGCTTAGGAGTTGATAGTGTAATTGTTTTCGGTCATAGCGATGGAGGTGTTGTTGGGCTTTACATGACAATAAATAATCCTGAAAGAGTTAGAAAACTTATTGTTTCTGGTTCAAACTATAATGCATCAGGAGTTCTTGATGAATTTACAGACTTATTAAAAGGAGCCACTCCTGAAATATTTCAAAACGATTACTTTAATGAACTTTCACCTGATGGTTCTGATCATTGGCCTGTTGTTATGCAGAAATTGAAAAATATGTGGTTAAACGAACCTAATATATCAGATCAGGAACTTAATTCAATTTTGGCACCTACTTTAATAATTGTAGGAGACCATGATATGATTAAGATTAATCATACAGTTGAAATGTTCAAAAAGATAAATAATTCAAATTTATTAGTAGTGCCTAATGCTTCTCATGAAGTATTGAATGAGAAAGCGGAATTTGTGTTTCCAATAATATTTGATTTTATTGATAATTGAAAATAATGTGTAAAAAACAACCATAATTGTACTAAAATAAAGAGTTTTAGCTCATTTTAAGGTTGTATTTACAGAATGTCTTATTTGATGTTTTGTAAATGATTTTCAAATTCTTCCAATTCAGGACAATTACTTATATGTGCTTTTATGTCAGTATTTTCAAAAGCAATATTAATAAAGCCTGTTCCCATTTGTCTGGTTTCAATTTTAATATCTTCGTTTGTAGCGATTGATTCGGCAAGTATAAATATTTCATTAAATATATTTTGATCAATATCAAAATCTTTTGGTTCACCACCAGAGTATGTCCCTGAAGAACTCTCGGTAGGTGTAACAGGATTATATCTGAAGTTAGAAAGGGTAATTATATATGAATTTGCACTGCCATCATTATAAGTTATTTCAATGGGAGTATTAATCATTTCAATTTTGTCAATCGTAATGTATGGTCCAACACGACTTTCCATATTTGGGTCGTTTGTGTCCCATAGGCCATCTTTGATTGTAGCTGAAACTTCTACATACATATTGATATAGTTTTCGAATTTTCCATCAAAATTGCATTCCTTTTTTTTGATATAGAATTCTCCTTTAGAACATAGAAAATATGTTTCTGCATATTCTGGCATTTCTTCTCCGACTTTATTTACAAAAGGGTAGGATACTATCATGCCTTTGTAAGTAATGTTTGAAGTATTTGTTTGAGTTGTATCTGTGGTTTTATCTAGATTTTCGGTCACAGGTTTATTGTTAGTGCAGCTCAAAAGAGTAAGTATAATAATTACTGCGCTGATAGAATTTAAATAAGTGTTTTTCATGTTAATATTAGGTTTGTGTTATACAAATTTACATAAAGTTTTTTGTAATACAATAAATGAACTATACGTTCTTCGAAGATCTTTTAGTTTAGTTTTTTTGAAATTAAACAAAAATATTTAGTGATTTGTCCTATTTCAACCAATCTTATTTATTATGTTGGACTCCAATAGGAGTCCCAAGTTTGTAACAATAAAGATTGTTACAAACATACGACCCCAGCTGGGGGCGAACACCATTCCCGACATGAAACGTAATTTAAAAAAACATATATGAGTTTTGGGATAATAATTTTCAACTAATGTTTTTTATTCAGTTGGACTCCAATAGGAGTCCTAAGTTTGTAACTATGGAGATTGTTACAAATATACGACCCCAGCTGGGGTCGAACACAATTCCTGACATAAAATATTATTGTAAATTCAATATAATATTTTTAATACGCTGTCTAGACTTCTTTAAAGTATTGTATGTGATAAGTTGTGTAATAAAAAGTACGATTTTTTTCGAAAAAAGACACAGAAATGCAAAGAACTATTTGGACAGTTTTATCAAAAAAAAGTGAAAATGGTTTGACATTTGTTCAAAGCAATCGAAAAAATACTTAATTTGCATTTAAACTAAAATAAGAAAACTATGAAAAAAACATTACTATTATTAATTGGGATGGCGATTGGTTTAATCTCTTTTGCTCAAAATTTGCCAAATGTTGGCTTCGAAAACTGGGGAACAGAGTTCTTATATGAGGGTCTTTCAGATTGGCAGACTTCTAATAGTTTAGGATCTCCTGATATGAATGGAATAACAAAATCTACAGATGCATATTCAGGTGATTACTCTATTAAATTGCAACCTGTTCTTGAAGGTGAAGATAGTATATTTAGTTACTTTTATCAAGGTACAGTAACTGAAGGGCCTTCTGGTGGATTCCCTTATACCGAAGAATTTGATCAGGTAAAAGGTTATTATAAATGTAATATGCCAGGACAAGATTCTGCATCAATATATGTGATTAAGTGGTATGGTGCTAGCGATACACAGGTTATTACTAAAGTTGGAGGAGTACACGAAACATGGACAGAATTTACTGTTGATGTTGTTGGTGGAACCTGTGACTCAGTTTTTGTAGGATTTATTTCTTCTGATATTGAAATTGAAACAAATATTGAGTTTGATTCATGGGTAATGTTTGATAGCATTTACTTTAATAATACTCTAGGAGAGAATCCTTCATTAATCCCAAATCATGATATGGAAGATTGGATTGATTACGAAGCCCTTGCATTAATAGATTGGTACACTGTAAATGGATTTTTATATTCAATGGATTTGGAGTCAGTGTCTCAATCAGAAGATGCATATGCAGGAACTTATAGTGCAAAATTAGAAGCGCATGCTGTTTATGATAATGAGATTCCAGGTTACTTGTCTATTGGTGAGATTACTTTCGATGATGAAGATCCGATATTAGGAATTCCTTATGCTTATCAACCAACTTATCTAACTGGATATTACAAATATATGCCTATGGCTGATGACAATGCTATTGCAATGGTTGAAATGAGAGCATCTGATGCTGTTGTTGGTGGAAACTCAATGGTTCTTGCTGCTTCTGCTGATTGGACATATTTTGAAGTGCCAATAAACTATAGTGCTGTTCCAGACGAATTGGAACTTATTTTTACAACAGGTTCTAATGCAGGTTCTGTTCTGTATCTTGATGAAGTTGATTTTGATTTTAGTACTTCAGTCAAAGAAAATGAAGTGCTTGAAATCACAATATATCCAAACCCAGCAACAGATTATGCATTTATTACCCTTGGTGAAAAGTCAGAGATAATTCAAATTTTTGATGTGCAGGGAAAATTAGTTAAGTCAATTATAGTTGATAACTCAACTATTAAAATTGATTTGTCAGAGTTTAATGCTGGTTTATATTTTGTTAAAACTAATGGAAGTACTGAAAGTACTAAACTATTAGTTCAATAAAAATGTTTTGTCTTTCATAAAGGAGTTAATCTAAATTGACAATTTTTATAAAATACTTAATTGCTTGAATAATAACGTTTTTTACTGCTCAACTCTAAAACATGTTACTGCGCGACTCCGATGAAAACATGTTACTGCGCGACTCCGATCGCGTAGTAATATGTTTTTTTGCTAAAGCCATATAAACTTTATCCCTTTTTAAAATTTTGTCATATCCTCGACCAATTAATTTTATTTTAACTTTTCTGTATAAAAAAATGCATATCTTTGTTAAAACAATTGATACGAAGTGATATTTTTCAGACTCATAAGTGATAGTATAAAATTTGCTTTTTCCTCACTCTATAATAATAAGCTAAGAACATTCTTATCTTTACTTGGAGTGACAATTGGTATATTTTCAATTATATCAGTTATGACTACTATTGATTCTCTGGAAAGATCAATTCGTGAAAATGTTAGCTCACTTGGAAATAATACAGTATATGTTCAAAAATGGCCATGGTCATTTTCTAGTGATTATCCTTGGTGGAAATATATTCAGCGACCATTGCCGAAAATGGAAGAGGCCGAACTAATTAAAGAACGCTCACGATATGCAGAAGATGTGGCTTTTATTGCATCTACCAGCAGAACAGTAGAACACAACGATAGGGCAATGGAAAATACCGGGATTATGTTTGCTTCTCATGATTATGGTAGAATTCGAGATTTTGAAATTTCAAAAGGTCGGTATTTTAACGAAATGGAGTCACATGCTGGTCGAAATGTTGCAATAATAGGTTCTCTTATTTCAGAAGAGTTGTATCAGGGGGCAAATCCAATTGATAAAACAATAAAAATAAATGGAAGAAAACTCACTGTTATAGGTGTTTTTAAAGAGCAGGGACAAGATATGTTTAATAATAGCATGGATCAGTTTGTATTGGTTCCTGTTAATTTTGGAAAAACAATGTTTGATGTCGAAAGCGATAGACTTAATCCATTTATTTGTGTTACTGCAAAAGAGGATGTTAGTCTTGAACAGTTAAAAGATGAATTAAGGATAATTATGCGAACTATTAGACGTTTAAAACCTGTTGAAGAAGATGATTTTGCGCTTAATCAGGCTAGTTTGATAGCTAAAGGACTGGACAATATTTTTGGAATCATTGATAAGGCCGGCTGGATTATTGGAGGATTTGCAATTCTTGTTGGAGGTTTTGGAATTGCTAATATTATGTTTGTAACAGTAAAGGAGCGTACACGCCAAATTGGAATTCAAAAGGCTATAGGTGCAAAATCATATTTAATTCTAATTCAATTTTTAACAGAAGCGGTTGTGTTGAGTTTAGTAGGAGGGCTTATCGGGCTTGTTTTAGTCTGGCTGTTAACTTTGATTGCTTCTGGTTTAACGCCTTTGAGCTTTGCTTTAAGTATGCAAAACGTTATTTCTGGCACCATGATTTCTGTAGTGATTGGAGTTGTAAGTGGGTATGCCCCAGCACAAAAAGCTGCTAGACTGGACCCGGTTATTGCAATGAATTATGTGTAGTACTTTTATTTTATGAGAAAATTTTTCGTTTTTGTTGGAATTCTTTTGGCATGTAGCCCAAATACTAATTTTGTGACAGGTCAGAGTTTAAGAAGGATGAATCTAGATCCTGAGGATTTTGTAATTTCAGATGAAAAAGTAAATGTTTTTCCCCTTGGATTTATTTATGAGATTTCAGAACCTGATTCTGTTTTCTTTTTTGGTTGTTTTAACTCAAATAGAAAAGATGTCATAGATTATATTGAAAATGATAAAGGGTTAAAACATCCATCAGATAAACATGTTGTCCGTGTTTATGGAGACTTTTGTGATACTGTAAAGTTTGAACCTTTTAATCAGAAGTTGAAACACTTTACCCCATTAGAAGGGAATTCCAAATTGGATTATTCTTCAGCAGAATATGTGTTATTGTATTATTTTAGCAAATCTATTTTTGATAGACATTTTGCAAGAAATATCAGGTTTTTTAAAAGTTATTCGGAACAATTTGATGGGAAAGTTCAGTTAATAATTGTAAAGACACAATAAATTTTAATTTAAGAGAATTGAACTCTGGTTATTAGCTTCTATAAAATCTTTCAATATCTTCTTATGATCAAAAGCCATATCAGGTAAATTATCTAACTTATACCATTTTGCCTCAGCTGCATCATCATCAGCATTGACACTAGAAGGAGAGGAGCAGTTCCCATAAAAGACAACAGCTATGTTTCTTCCTCGTGGGTCGCGACCTGGGTCACCATAAGCTTTAAATTGTTTTAGCTCAATACCTTTTAGCCCGGTTTCTTCCTCAAGTTCTCTTTTTGCAGAATCTACAAGTTTTTCGTCCATCTCAATAAATCCACCAGGAAAAGCCCACATGTCTTTGTAAGGATCGTTAGCCCTTTTTATGAGTAATACTCTATCTTTATTATCAAAAATAATGATGTCAACGGTATTTAATGCTCTTGGATATTCATATGTATATTTCATTGTCTTTTGCTTTTGTTTTATTTTTAAACTCCTTACTGACCACCGATTACTGATTACTGATTACAGATTACTGATTATCGTCTAATTGATCAATATAATTTTCATGAAAAATGAATCTTGTAATATTTTCAATTATTTCAGCATCAATTATTTCCATTAGCATTAAATTTGTCAAAAGAGAATTTGCTTTTTGACTTTTTATTCCAGTAATCCGTATTAGTTGAGATTTAGTGATATTGCCATTTTCTGTAATTTCATTTAAAAGAGTTTCTACAACATCATCAAAAACAAGTTTTACACCCTTAAAACCTTTTTGCTGACGTTTCCAAACATCTGTGATGATTTTACTGGCTACAAAATTCTCATCTTTAACTCTAATAAATGCTTTATATTCATTGTTGTTATCTGGAGCTTTGTGTGGTTTGTTCTCGCTTGGAAGAACAATTATTTCCAGAACATTTTTGCCGTCAATTTTCCAATTTTTATAAGTGAATTCTACATTTGGTTTACAATAAACTATTGATGCAGTTTCAATCATGTAGTATTCTTCATCAGAGCTTATTCCGGCAATGCTACCATTATCTCTAACTCCAATAAGTAAACTTCCACCATTAGTATTAGCAAAAGCTACTAGTGAACGAGCAATCTTTTTTGAGTCGTTAATGCTGTGTTTAAAATCTAGATTCAGACCTTCGCCTTCTTTGATTCTTTTGCGTAATATAATAGACTCACTCATTATTTAATCAATATTTTTAACCGAAATTGTTTCCAATAAATCAGTGTCGAGACAAATCAAACGACCCATTTCTTTTTTTCGATCTCCAAAAATACAACCATTATCAATTCCTATGATTGAGCTTTTGTTTTTGATGTTTTCTTTAATTAAGTTGTAATTTTGAGGTACGTGTCCATGAATTAGGCGCTTGCCGTTTAGCTTTTTTTTATTTCCACGCTGAAAACGGGAATATACCATAAAGTGTTTGTTTGCAAAAATGTCATCACGAGTTAGGTCAAGAGCTGCATGAACAAAAATGCAATTCTCATTTTCAAGATAATAGGGTAGATTTAATAAGAATTTTAAATATTTAGTTTTTATTTTTCCTTGTTTATTAATCAGATTCTGTGATTTGTAATATTTAGCATACTTATTCAATAGTTCTGCTGGTTCATCTATTAGATTGATAAAAAGGTGCTCATGATTTCCTCTGATTGGGAAAATATTGTATCCCTCTTCTTGTTTTTTTATGATATCGTCAATGACCTTATTACTATGTTCACCTCGGTTAATCATGTCGCCAAGAATATATAGATTATCATCTTTTGTTAGCTCTATTTTTTTTAAAAGCTTTTTAAAGGTATTATAACATCCATGTATATCTGCAATAGCAAGGTTTCTCATTTTGGACTTGACTTATAGGTAAAAAAAACTGCCGAATATTTTATAACAAAATAACGGCAGTTTAAGAAGATTAGTATTTTATTCGAATTCTTTAAATGTTGCTTTAATGATTCCGATTGCTTCGCGTAATTGCTCTTCACTGATTACTAATGGAGGAGCAAATCTGATAATATTACCATGTGTAGGTTTAGCAAGAACGCCATTGTTTTTCATTGCAACACAAACATCCCATGCAGTTTTGCCAGGAGCGTTGTTAATAACAACTGCATTTAATAAACCTTTACCTCTAACTAGTTCAATCATTGGAGAATCGATAGCACTCATTTCTTCGCGGAATATTTTTCCTAAGTATTCTGCTTTTTCAGCTAGTTTTTCTTCTTTAACAACTTCAAGAGCTGCCATTGCAACTTTACCAGCTAATGGGAATCCACCAAAAGTAGAACCATGCTCACCTGGCTTAATTGTTAACATGATATCATCATCAGCAAGAACTGCAGATACAGGAATTACGCCACCAGAAAGAGCTTTTCCTAAGATAAGAACGTCTGGACGTACATTTTCGTGATTACAAGCTAATAATTTACCTGTTCTTGCGATACCTGTTTGTACTTCATCTGCAATGAAAAGAACATTTTTCTCTTTACAAAGAGCGTGAGCTTTTGTAAGATATCCGTCTTCTGGAACGTATACTCCAGCTTCACCTTGAATAGGTTCAACTAAGAAACCAGCTACGTTTGGATCTTCAAGTGCTTTTTCAAGAGCATCTAAATCATTATAAGGTACAACTTCAAATCCAGGAGTGTAAGGGCCAAAATTAGCTTTTGATTCAGGGTCTGTTGACATTGAAATAATTGTAATTGTACGTCCGTGGAAGTTACCTTCACAAACAACAATCTTAGCTTTGTCTTCTTCAATACCTTTAACTACATAACCCCATCTACGGCATAATTTAAGAGCAGTTTCATCTGCTTCAGCACCAGTGTTCATAGGTAATATCTTATCATAACCAAAATATTCAGTTATATATTTTTCATAATCACCTAATGTAGAGTTGTAAAAAGCTCTTGATGTTAGAGTTAATTTCTGAGCTTGTTCTGTCAATGCACCAACAATTTTTGGATGACAATGACCTTGATTAACTGCAGAATATGCGCTTAGAAAATCGAAATATTCTTTTCCTTCAACATCCCATACCAATGGTCCTTCACCTCTGTCTAAAACAACAGGTAGTGGGTGATAATTATGAGCTCCATACTTAGCTTCAAGATCGATAAAATCTTGAGAAGTTCTTTTTACATTTGACATAGTTCTTATTTTTAAAATTTCTACTTATATTTTGAAGCAAAAATGAGATTTTTTATCCAAATTAAAAAATTAAAAATGATAATAATTTGCAAATTTGGTGAAATATGGTGTTAAACATGTTTTAAGTAATTAAAGTTACGAGTGACTAGAGCTCGGAGTGAGATAAAGTTGATAAAATGTCTAAAGTTGTGGAGATAATCTTGTTTGTTTCTTGTTTCTTGTTTCTTGTTTCTTGTTTCTTGTTTCTTGTTTCTTGTTTCTTGTTTCTTGACTTATATCCAAAAAAAGTGGGTAAGCTACTTGCATCGCACCGCTACGACTACCTACCCTTGCTTCATTCCTGACCTGGGGGAGTTCAGTAGGAGCTGGTCGTACAAGACTTACCCACCGCAAAAGTACTATTATTTCTTTATATTTCGCAAAAAAATCAGAAAATTTTCGAAATTTCTCATATCTTTGAAAAATGTTTTAAATAAACGGTTATGAATAAAAAGTTAAAAACAGTATTGACATATGGTGCAATCTTCTCGTTACCAATGATTTTGATGAGTGTATTGGCTTATGTATTTGACATAGGACAGAACAAAGCCTTTGGTTGGATAAGCATAATAATCTTTATCACAACTCTGGTTATTGTACAAAGGAGCTTAAGAGAAAACTATTATAAAGGTTTTGTTAGCTATGGGAAACTATTGGGGATAACATTGTTAGTTTTGACAACTTCCTCTATAATAATGTTTCTATATACATTACTATTCTATAAAGTAATTGCTCCTGAACAAATTGATAAGATGTTAGAAATTGCAAGAGCTAATCTCTATGAGAATGATCAATTATCTACAGCTCAAATAAAGCAGTCTATTGAATTTATGACAAAGTACGTATTTACTCCAATTGCTCTTTCACTTACAGCATTAGGAAGTACATTTGGACAGGGATTAGTATTTTCTTTAATTACCGGAATATTTATTAAAAAGAAACAAGACGGATTTACTGAAGCAATGAAAGAAATTAACGAAACAGAAGAATAGGATGGATATTTCAGTAGTAATACCATTATATAATGAGGAGGAATCATTGCCAGAGTTAGTGAAGTGGATTGATAAGGTAATGCAGGAACATAGTTTCTCGCACGAAATTCTATTAATAGATGATGGTAGTAACGATAATTCTTGGAATGTGGTTGAAGAATTACAAAAAAAGTATTCTGCAATTCGTGGAATAATGTTTCGCCGTAATTATGGGAAAGCAGCAGCATTACAGGTAGGCTTTCAGGCAACAAAAGGGAATGTTGTTATCACTATGGATGCTGATTTACAGGATAACCCAGAGGAGATTCCAGAATTATACAGAATGATTACCGAAGATGGTTATGATATAGTCTCAGGGTGGAAAAAAGTAAGACACGATCCTGTTTTTTCCAAAAATATCCCAAGTAAATTTTATAATTTTACCGTTCGTAAAATGACTCGTATTAAACTTCACGATATGAACTGTGGACTTAAAGCTTATAGAAGTCTGGTTGTAAAAAGTATCGAAGTTTATGGAGATATGCATAGATTTATTCCTGTTTTAGCTAAATGGGCTGGATTTAATAAAATAGGAGAAAAAGTTGTTCTTCATCAGGAACGAAAATATGGCACTACTAAATTTGGACTTGAAAGGTTTATTCGTGGTCCTTTGGATTTGCTTTCTGTGATGTTTATATCTAAGTTTGGAAAACGACCAATGCACTTATTTGGAGTATTAGGTAGTTTAATGTTTGTACTTGGCTTTGGAGCATCAATTTTTCTTGGGATTAAGAAACTTATAGCTGTTTCAGATGGTGTAGTAATGGAAAGAGTAACAGAAAATCCGATATTTTTTATTGGACTAACTGCAATGATATTGGGAACACTTCTTTTTTTAACTGGATTTTTAGGAGAACTTATATCACGCACATCAAGTGAGAGAAATTATTATCAAATAGATAAAGAAATTTAAAATGGTTGAGAATAAAGAGATAGACTTACTAGGTTTGATTACTAATTCAGTTTTATTTTTAAGAAAGTATTTTATACTAATATTAATATTTCTTACTGTAGGACTAACTATTGGTGCTGTGGAATTTTTCTATGGAAGAAATTATTATCGTACTAACTTGATTGCTTCTAGTCCGGTAGTTAATAAGCAAATTATTTATGAAATAGCAGATCCAATAAATTATTTTGTCTCAAATGAGATATACGATTCTGTTGCCTCAGAGCTTAATATCGATATAGAATCTGCAAAGTCTATAAGAAATATGGATTTGGATACCTCAATTAATGAGGCCGTAGTGATTACACTTGATTTGTATAATAAGGATTTTATCAATGAAATTCAAATAGGATTAATGAACTATTTTAATGAAATACCTTATATTAAATCTACTATTGTCAAACGAAGGTTAGAGATTGAAAACTATCTAGCTTTGCTTGATAAAGAAATTGAAGATTTGAATGAAATGCAACAAGCTGTATTAAATAACATAAATAAGGAAGATGGTCAAAAAATGGTTTCTGCTGGAGGCTTATTTAATGAGATCGTAATTATTTATGAGAAAAAGATTGAGCTCGAAAATGAATATAACTCATTACATGCATTTACTTTAATAAATGATAACGTAGTTTTTATTGCTCAGAAAAGTTTAAAGAAAAATATGATAATCTATGGAATCTTAGGATTGATTTTAGGATTATTAATTGCAGGTGCTTTTGAAATAAATAAGCAAATTAGAACTAAGATGAGAAAAGACTAAGTCTCTCTTGCATAATTAAAATTCTAAATAAATGTAAGGTATCTCCTCGACATTTTTTTGTGCCAATATGTAGCAAATAACAGCAATAAAAACAATTGCAATAACTAAAATATATATAACTTTAATTGTTTTTTTCATAATACTCCTTAATTTGTAATGCAGTTAAGTATGCTCCATATTCGGAAATATGCTGAATGTCAATAAAGGTTCCAGGTATATTTGATAATGAAGAACCATCAATGAAATCAACTTTTTGCGATATTAGTAATTGCTTAATGTTTTCCATTGTTGTTTGGTATTCATCAAGAAGTTCTGGGTTCATTTTTCTACAATAAATTTCATTATATGGACCTAAATAAAATTTACAATCAATATTATATTCTTTACATAAAAGAATAAATGCTGTTAATAGGTCATATTGATAGCTTGAGTTACTTTCTATTTCAGGAAAAGAAACATTTTCTGATAAATATTTATCAGTAACATTATATTCTAGATTTATTTTTCTCCTTTCTGATTCAAGTTCTTCAGGAGTGTAGTACTCTTCGATATAGTACTTATCCATTGAAGTGCATTTCTGTTTTTTTACTTTTATATATACAGTATCCTCTTTTTTTAATAGCTTATTAAGTTTGACAACAAATAAGTCTTTGTATGATGTTCCCAATTCATTTGAAAGGCCTGATAATATTTGAGGTATGCTTAGTCTTAAGTAATCATTATAAATTCCTCGCTCTCTTGCTAAATCTTTAGTGTTTTGAACTAAAGTAAAGCCTACATATCTGTCGAAATAAACATCATTAAAGCCACATAAATCTTTTCTCCAATAAGTAGGATTAATATAATATATTACCTCTAATCCATCAAATGGAACTGGATTGTTAAGGATTAGAGGAAAATACATATTCGCTAACCTTCCGGCACCTGCTATAGGAAAAACAGTTTTATTAAAATCTTTGTCATGACTAAGTAGTGTATAATAATTTTTCCCAGCCATCCAGGATGATGTTTCTGATGTTCCAAGTAAGATAATACCTCCAGTATTTTTTACATCATTTATATAATCATAAAAGACAGGATCTCCATTTTTGATATATATTCCTTCTGGAGTTCTTATTCTAGAAGTTTTATAATACACATTTTTGTATTCTTTTATTTCTGGGATATCAATAAATAATAATACTATAGGAATAATTATGAGAGAAACAACTATTGCAATAGTTGAAGAAACCCATAATTTATATTTCATTATCTTCTTAATCGTTAACATAATCGGGCTTTTTATCTAAAATAGTTGACTGAGTAATTTCTCCAAATATAAAATTTGAAATTTTTGATTGTGAGATATCTTTTTCATCTAGATATACAAGTTTTGTATTCCATACCCCTTTTTCGTTTCCATTTGATGATCTGATTCTAATAAGAGACAAGTCTTTAGTTGTTTCACTTGGAATAAGGTAATATATGTTTTCGTCATTAGCAGCAATATTGTAATAGAGACAGATACTGTCGTTTTCAGAAGATTTATATTCAATATCAACAAAAGGATAATTGTTATTTTGAAATTTAATTTGAAAACATGGATTATTGTTGTAGATAACAGTTGAGATATTTATGTTTTCGGTGTTTTTTGAAGTTAAATTGCTTGTAATTAAAGCAATGTCATTAGATTGATAGTTAAAGAAAAACCATCCAACTGTTACAAATATGAATGTTATGGCAATGGCAAAAGTATTATAAATCCATTGAAATAACTTTGATTGAATGTTTTTTATGTGTTTGGTGTAAATAAAGATACTCCACAACTTAAATAGAATTAATCCAACTCCATGCCATAATCCCCAATATAGAAAATTTAGAGTATTGCCATGCCATATACCACAAATGATAAAAGTGAGAATGTATCCAATAAAAGTAATCAGTAGTCTTGGTGATTTCTTAAAGTATTTGGAAAGGTTTATTACAATAGGTTTAAATATATATTTGAATAAAAATTTCGAAAATGTCATGTGCCATTTTTTCCAAAATACAGACAAGCTTTTCGAAAAATATGGATTGTCAAAATTCTCAGGAGTTCTGATTCCGATTAAGTAGGCTGTTCCGATTGCAATGTCAGAGTAACCTGAAAAATCAAACAGTATATATAAAGAGTAAAATAATAAACTTATAAAAAGATTTTCCTGCCACAATAGGTTTTCGCTAAATAGTGAAAAATCAAGAGAGTAATTTATTATAATTGGGACAAGGAAAAACTTTTTAACGACTCCCAATAAAAGCTTGAATGTACCTGCTTTAAACATTGTTATTTTGTAGGAATTTCTTTTTTGCCTAATCCAATAATTAAAATTGTTATACTCATCTATAGGACCAGCAATAAAAGTTGGAAAAAAAACAATGTAATTTAAAAAGCTCAAGAAATTGTATCCTGAAATTTTGTTTCTGGAACTGTCAATAAGAAAGTGAATCAATCTAAATAAAATGTATGAAAGTCCGACACTACTAAGTAATTTGACTTCAGTGATATTGTAATTCTTAATTACAAATAGAACTACCAAGACACTGATGAAAACCCCAAGTGTAAGTTTTTTTCTTTGCTTCTTTTTATTCAAATACTTTCCTGCAAAATAAACTAATATAGAGATGAGTAATACAGCAATGATAGATTCTGTAGTACAAACAGTTCTTAAAACAATAAAGCTGCCAACAATTAATAGTATATTAGAAAGTGTTTTGTTTTTGAAAACTAGAGAGCAACAATTATAAAAAATTATAAAAATCAGTATATATATAAAGGTGCTATTTTCTAAGAAAATCATATCAAATGTTTTGGATGTCAAGTTACACTTTAATCAGTAAAATCAAATTCAAATATCAATTGTAATTCAAATTATTTTGGTATATAGTATTTATCATAATAATTACTTTGAGTAGATGTAAATATTATTATTGATTTATTAATTAGATATATACTTAATGAACTTTTTTGCAAGTACATCATATTCATTATTCTTTAAAATATATTCTTTGCCTTTAATTCCCATTTCATTACGATTGTAAAGAGGTAAATTAGATATTTTTATAATTGCCTCAGCAAGTAGTTTGGGAGATTCGGTTGGTACTGTAATACCACCTCCAGACTCTTCAACCGCTGTATTAATAGTGTCAATGTATTGAACTATTGGTTTTGCAGCCATAAGATAGTCCATCATTTTATTCATGCTAATTCCGTATTTATATATTTTACTTTTGTTGGTTCCAAAACAAAGAGTGTCAAATTTTTCTAGCAAATTAGGTATCGTTTTTTTCGGTACAGGATCGCTAAAGAATATGTTATCTAAGCCTTTAGCTTGTTTTATTAAATTATCCTTTTCAACACCATCTCCTACAAAAACAAATGCAATATTACTATTCTCTTTTAATATTTTAGCTGCAGATATTAATGTGTGTAAAGCATTTGAAATAGCATGTCCACCAGTGTATCCAACAATAAACTTTCCATCATCTTTTAGTTTGTTTAATAGGGTTAAATGATTTTCAGGGATTTTATCAGGTGATTCCCAGTCATTTAAAACTATTCCGTTAGGAATATAATGCCATTTATTTAGGTCTAATCCATGTTCTTTCATGTGTTCCTTTGTGTTTGGAAGCATTGAAATAACTAAGTCACATTTTTTATATGCAAAATTTTCACCTTTTTGCATTAAGTAAATAAAAGGATGATATTTAGACATATTTCCTAATTCCATTGGTGAAAGAGGCCATAAGTCATGAACTTCATAAACATGCTTTGCATTGGTTTTGTTTGCAATTTTTCGTGCAAAATAATTATCTATCGGATATGTTGAAGAGGCGATTACTACATCAGGATTTATCTTTTTTGCAAAATAATTTAAATTAGCAAATAATCTAAATATAAACGTAAAAATATTTATTACTCTGGAGATTCCATTTCCTGAATATTTTGGAGTTTTTACCCAGATATAGTTAATGTTGTCAATTTCCTGTTCTTCAATCTTTGTAGATAATTCTTTATCTATTTTCCTTAAATGAGAATTATTGGCGGCTAATATTGTAACATTATGCCCATCTTTAACCCATCTTTCTGCAAGATAGTATGGTCTAAACTCCATGCCCATTTTTGGCGAACCAGCATAATGATTTATTAGTAATATATTCATCTAATTGTTGTGATTTAGTATTTCTTCAATTATATTCTTTCCAGCTACTCCGTTGCCATACAAGTTAATGTCAAAATCTGGATTATAACTTTTTAATGTTTCCAGACCCTGAATAATCACACTCTTATTACTTCCTACTATAAGATTGAATTTATTCTCAATAAGTTCAACCCATTCTGTTTCATCTCTTAATGTTAAACACATTTTTTTAAAAAAGAAAGCTTCTTTTTGTAATCCACCGCTATCTGTCATAACAAAATCACAGTTTTTTAATAAATGAATCATTTCTAAATATCCAACAGGCGAAATTATTGAAATGGTATTCTTATTGAATTCAATATTGTTTTTAGTAATAATGTTTTTTGTTCTTGGATGTAATGGTAAGATTACTTGATATTCTTTACTGATTTCAGAAAGTGCAGAAAATATCGATTTAAGCCTTTCCAGATTGTCTGTGTTTTCTGCTCTATGAATTGTACATAAAATAAATTTATCAGATGTATCTATATCTGGGCTTTGAGATTTTGGCGAATAGTAAATAGCTGCATCTTGCATTACATCTCCACTTTTAACTATAGATGTGCTAATGTTCTTATATCCTTCGTTCTGTAAGTTTACAATTGCTTGATTTGTTGGACAAAATAGAATGTCAGAAATTCTATCGGTTAGGATCCTGTTTACTTCTTCAGGCATTGTCATGTTAAATGAGCGCAGCCCGGCTTCAACATGAGCTAGTTTTACATGTAACTTTTTGGCAGCTAAAGCTCCAGCCAAAGTAGAATTTGTATCACCGTATACCAATACCCAGTCAGGTTTTTCATCAATTAGAACTTTTTCGATTTTTTCAAGCATTTGCCCTGTCATGGCACCATGTCCTAATCCGTTAATATCTAAAAAATAATCGGGTTTAGGTATGTCCATTTGTTCAAAAAAAATATCAGACATGTTTGAGTCATAATGCTGCCCTGTATGAACGATGATTTCATTAATACTTTTATTGTGATTGTCTCTAATATATCTGCTAACAACAGCAGCTTTTACAAATTGAGGTCTGGCTCCAATTATTGTTACAATTTTTAGCATATTTTTCTGTATAACACTTTAAGTAAACGCTTTTATTACTATCGACAAAGATATAAATTAATAACTTACTTGGAAAATACTTTTTGGCATGAAAGTGTACTGTTTTATAAACCTAATTAGTGTTATGTTTCATATGAATGAAATAATAGCAGTATTTCTAATCTTGAAATTGAATATATTGATTATTTTTGAGATATACTTAAGTTCAATTAGTAAATGCACTTTTTTCTCTCTTCCCTTCATTTCGCTACGCTACATTTCAGGAAGAGAGAAAATTCACAAAGAATTTCCTCTCTAAAGTTTAAATACTCATATTT
>PPCM01000433.1_pt1 | contig 40333 bp, 25 predicted proteins | sample 1555541 | NCBI WGS metagenome assembly PPCM01 (sample SAMN05284479, study PRJNA326546) | Marine sediment metagenome, whole genome shotgun sequencing project. | isolation source: marine sediment | place: Germany: Wadden Sea | collected 2012-09-05
GGGCGAATAACTCAGCTGGGAGAGTGCAACCCTTACAAGGTTGAAGTCACAGGTTCGAGCCCTGTTTCGCCCACCACTTTTTTTAAGAAAAAATCAGATTGCTCCAAATAAAATTCATTCCGCTTTGGAATGGATTTTTTTATTTTGGAGATTCAGCAATACCGAACAATGAATCGCCCCGAGTCCCACCGACCTCCTTGCCGTATCCCATGGAAGGCATCCGAACTCCTCGTCAAAGCATTTGCCGGCTCACCATCCCCCCTTTGCAATGAACACTTCCGAGCATTTCCAGGATAACCATACGAATGGGCATGTAAGTTTCTCGACATTGATGAGTATTTGAGATCTCTAAAATCATGACATTTATTCCGTCCAAGAGTTCTTTAGTCATGTCGGGTGGTTTTTGATCATATTCTTAAGGTACCTCTACCCGGCTCACCAGCGTTTCCATCAGAGGCAGTTCCGAGGGGGCCCTCGCCGTTACGGCTCGAAGGTGAAATGGTTGAGCTCCCCCTCCTCGAGGCCCACGTGAACCATCCGGTTTCGGAGCGGTTTTCCCCTTGAGAGGAGGATTTTTATCACCTCCATGGCCTGGAGGGTTCCGATGACGGAGGGGGTCAGGCCGGGTACCCCAAGGAGCGCCTCGGCTGAGATCCCGCTTCCCCCGTCACCGTCTCCATAGATCAGGGAAAGTCCGGGATCCCCTGGAAAAATATCCATCACCTGCCCCTCGAAACCGGCCAGGGCGCCGTGAACCAGGGGGATGCCCATGGTCTGTGTTTTCTCGGATATCACAAGCCGGTCGGGAACATTGTCCAGGGCATCCACCACCAGGTCGGCCCCCCTGAACAGTGCCCCGGCGTTGGCGCCGTCGACCCTGTCTATTACGGCAACCACCGTTACGGCCGGATTTACCCCGGCCACCGCCTTTGCCGCGATCTCGGCCTTGGGTTTTCCCACGGTCTTTACGGTTGCGAACATCTGGCGATTCAGGTTCGTCTCGTCGAACAGGTCGTGGTCCACAACGGTCAGGTGCCCCACGCCCGTCCTTGCAAGGAGCATGATCACGTGGCCGCCCAGGCCCCCCGCGCCCACCACCACCACCCTCGAGCGGGCCAGGGTAAGTTGCTCCTCCATGGAGATACTGCTCCTGTTGCGGATGTAGCGCAGAGGAGAGATTCCGTTTTCCAGGGCTGTTTTTGCCACGAGGTGAACGGAAACACCGGTGCCGTCGGCGATCCCGGCCATGGACCGATCGTCGATCACCATGAGTTCCCGTTCTGCGGCATCCTTTTTCCTTACCGACTTTTGTTTCAACAGATCCGTCAGCGCACTATTTCCCACCGGTGCCTCCCCTTTTCCCTTTTAATCCGAGCGGTTTCCTTTTAAAGGGCCTTTTCCCAAGGCGGTTTCAGCCCAATCCTCCCTGCCGGCACGACGATCAACTTCCGCAACCGAATCGATACAGGGCACCAAAAAACAACAGCAACCGCCCTGCCGCCGCGCCCATGTACTTTATCACCACTTTAATAGATCCGAAAGGAGCACGTTTTCCTCCCCTGGTCACCATGACATCATGGACGGATTCGACTGAAATGAGTGAAGGTTCGACCGAAATAAGTGGACGGAATGCTCCGAAATATGGATTCAATCAAAAAATTACCCGAAGTCCCTGGCCGGAAACAGGATACAACGGCCACATGCCGCCTGTCCATCGGGGCTTTCAGACACAACCATTCGGTTACGAAATCACACTCAAACTTTTCACCGGAGATCATTTACACTGTTTTCAAGGGCATTTTATGATAAAAAAGATCGGGCCGCTTATGGAGGAAGTGGGCCCAGGGAGTTCCCACGGGACTCCAGGGCTGCGATTGCGTCGCTGTATTTAGCGGTTTTGATTTTTTTAAGCCGCGCGCCAATGGACCACCGCGCCCCAAGGCCGGAATTCGGGTAAAATGAGCACGTCCACATTGCACACCCGGAATCCATTACTAAAGGAACCGGGAAAGAATAATTTACACAATCAAAGCCGATCAGCGTTACCGTTGACGTAAAACAACGCATCCGGTTTCCTGAAACGGAAAACCCGAGATTGTAAAATTATTAATTTCCGCATCCCTAAAACTAATCGCAACCGGTTGCCCGGCCCTTCCGAACGGATTTTCCCGACCGATCCGTTCGGCCACTTGGAAACCGGGTCTCTCCGGCTTGTTGTCCAACACGGCCGGTACCCGAAGCGTTTTTTCCCGGCAACCGGCTTACAGGATTATACACCATGAAAATTGAAGTCAATCTGTTTGCAACGCTGACCAAGTATAATGTCGCCGAAGGCGGTGGAAAAACACTTTACGTCCCCATGGAAGAGGGAAGCACGATCCTGGAACTTATGGAAACACTGGAGGTCCCCAGGGAAGAGGTGAAGCTTCGATTCCTCAACGGAAAAGCCGCAAAGGAGGACGCGCTGCTCTCGGACGGGGACAGACTCGGGCTTTTCCCACCGGTGGGTGGAGGCTGATAGGAGTAATCTCCCATGCGGGCCACGAACAGCACAGAAGCCTGATCTTATACCCTTATTGTGAATAAGGCACTGAACATTCCGGGTTACCGGCAGTTTTTCGAGCGGGGTGGAAGGCACAGCCTGTAACGACTTGGGAAAATAATTGTCCGTTCAATTAAGACGGGCCCGTAAAAAGAATTGCATCGATCAACAAAACACCTCCCATGAAAAGCCCGACGGACTGTCGAAGGGCTTTTCATGGTCGGTTCTGCTGCTCCTGCAAAAAGTCGGCGGCCGGAATTTCGACAACACTCGGGTGTGCGTCAAACGCCCTGTTCATACTTCATACAGCGCTCGAAAAATCGGTTTCGGACTTTTTTACGAGCGCATCATTACTGGTCATCAGGGACTTCAGAGGCCCCCGTCTTTGTAAACCCCTCGATCATGCGGGTCAGTCGGAAGTTGTTTCGAAAGATCTCGTTTCTCGCGTCGATCACGTTGAACTTGGACCGGGAGAGAAAGAAGATCGCATCCAGGATATCGGCTGATGTGGCAAGCCCCCTGCCGAAGGAGAGCTCCGTTACCCTGAGGTTCTCCTCGGCCTCCAGGCGGCTGCTCTCCGCAACCGCGAGGTTCTCGCCGGCCACGTCAATATCCAGGAGGATGTTGCGCAGAGCCTTTTTAAAGGCCTCGGTGAGTTCCGAGAGCTCATACCCGACCCTCTTTACATCGAGCCTGGCCTTGCTGATGCCGGTCTGTTTTTGATACCCGTCAAAGAGGTTCATGGTGACCTTCAGGGAGAGGCGCGTCTCGTTCTCGTCTCCCCTGCCCAGCCCGGGAAGGTAATCCTCCTCGCCGTGGATATACCCCAGGGAAAGATCCGCTTTTGGGTAGAGGGGCGCCCGGGCCGATTCCACCAGGAACCCGGCGGCCTCTCCCCTCTTCCTGAGGGCGGCAAGCTCGCTGCGGCGATCCAGGAGCTCCGTCTCGTACGCCGCGTACCCCTTTGTCTCGGGCAGCTTTTCGAAAACGGCGAAATCGAGGGTTTCACGTGAAACCTTTGTTCCCACGGTAAAGGCGAGCTCGTTGACGCTCTTTTCAAGGGTTGCCCTTGTGCTCTTCATCTTCTGGACGGCATTGTCCATCTCCACCTTGATCTTGAGGAGATCGTTCTTCTTGAGAAGGCCCACCTTCTGTCTGAGCCTGATGTTCTCGTAACGCTCTTTGAATAGGTTCACCTCGTCCTCGCTGACCCTGAGGTTGGCGATATTCCGCTTCACCGCAAGGAAATCCAGTGCCGCGGAAAGGCGGATATCCTCCTTGATCGCGGCAAGGCGAAGGGCTGTAACCTCCGTGAGGGTCTCGCTCGCCCGCAGATCGTTCATATCCTTGAAACCGTTGAAAACATTCAGGGTCGCCGTGCCGAACAGGGCATTGTTCTCCTTGTTCTCGAAGGCCCCGTCCGAGCCCAGGCGGTTGGCCGTATACCCCACGTCCAGGGAGGGGTAGAAGTTCCCCTTTGCGAACTTAACATCCTCCCGGCTCTTTTCCAGGTCTGCGAAAAAGGTCTTCACCAGGTCCCGGTTCCCCACGGCCTTGGCCATGAGTTCTTCAAGCCCCATGGACCAGGCGGCCTGGGGCACGATCAGTATCATAAGGACGGTACTAAGCAGTTTTTTCATCTCTTTTTCCCTCGAATCCAATAAAAAAGGCCAACAGCGAAGGCACCACGAACAGGGTGAAGAGCGTGGACAGGGCAAGGCCGCCCAGGAGCACACTCCCGAGCCCCCTGTAGAGCTCGCTTCCCGAACCCGTGGAGATCACCAGGGGGAACATGCCGAACACGCTCGTGGCGGCGCTCATGAAGATGGGGCGGATACGGGTCCGCACCGACTCGGTGATGGCGGCGATCCCGGCAAGCCCCTCGTAGCGCACGTTGTTCAGGGACTGGTGCACGATGAGGATCGCGTTGTTCACCACGGTCCCCACCAGGATGATAAAGCCCAGCATGGTGAGCACGTCGAACCCCTGGGGCGCCACGAAGCGGTCCACCAGGGAGAGCCCGATAAAGCCCCCGGCCGCAGCCAGGGGAACCGTGAACATGATGATCAGTGGATAGAAGAAGTTCTCGAACAACGCGCTCATGAGCAGATAGGTGATGGCAAGGGCCAGGAGGAAGTTCCACTGGAGGGCCTGCCGGGTCTGGGTGAGCTTGTCGGCATTGCCGCCGATGGAGACCGAGATATTGTTGAGCATCCCCTTCTTCCGCATGCCGCCCGCTGTATTCTCGATGATCTCCATGGCCTCCTGCAGGGGCACGGAATCGGGGGGCGTCACCTCCAGGCGGATGTTCCGGTGGCGCTCATAATGGTCCACCTGGGTCATGCCCTGGCTGTAGGCCATGTTCGCCACGTCCCCGATGCGGATCAGCTGGCCGTATCGGTTCACGATGGACGCGGACAGGACCTCCTCGGGGGAGTCGTAAACCCGGTCGTCCCCCTTGAGGATCAGGTCGATCTTCTTCTTGCCCTCGGGCTGGTACTCGTCGATCTTCCGTCCGTCCATGAGGATATCCACGTAGATCCCAAGATCGGTCTCGTTAAGGCCGTTGGCCGCCAGCTTCACCTTGTCGGGCACGATATTGGCCTCGGGATAGCTGATCTCCAGGGAGGGGATGGGGCGGATGCGCGATCCCTTGATCCCCCCCGCGATGGCCCCGTAGAACATCCTGGCGGCGCCGATCAGCTCCTCCAGGCGCTCCCCCGAGATGTTCACGTCCACGCTCCTGCCCGAGCCCAGGTCGTCCTGGAATATACCGGACTGGATCGAGATGCCGAACATATCGGGGATGGAGTGGATGATCCGGGTAAAGAGGGGCATCATCTCCCTTGCACGGGTCTCGTGAACGCTGATGGCGCCGAAGAGGTTCATGCGGTCCATGGCAACGTAGAAGATATCCTCGATCTGGGGAATCCCGTCCACCCCGTCCTTTTCAAAATGGACCTTGGTCTGCCTGAAGATATGGTCGCCGATCTCCTCCCGTTTTTCAACGGAGTAGCCCGGCGGCGGCACCAGGATGTTGAGGATCAGGTTCCGGTTCCCCTGGGGAAGGTACTCCGCCTTGGGGATCAGGGTCTGCACAAGGTACACGGAAAGGGCCGTGAACATCACAACCGAGACGATCCGCGTCAGGAAGTTCCTCAGGAAGAGGCTCGAGAAGAACATGATCATACCGGCCAGCTTCCCGCCTATCCAGCCGATGGGGCCCGTGCCCGATGTCTTCACCTTTGAACGTTTGTAGAACTGGTTCATCACCGAGGGGATCACCGCCACCGAGACAAAGAGGCTGATCATGATGGAGAAGGTGATGGCGATGGCGATGTCCCTGAAGAGCTGGCCGGCCTCCTCCTGGATAAAGATCACCGGCAGGAACACGGCGATGGTGGTGACCGTGGACGCGACCACCGCCCCCAGCACCTCGGCGGCACCGTCGTAACTGGCCGCAAGCGCCCCCTTGCCAAGCTTCCGGTGCCGGTCGATATTCTCCAGCACCACGATGGAGTTGTCCACCAGCATGCCAACGGCAAAGGAGATGCCGGCAAGGCTCACCACGTTGAGGTTCCTTCCCAGTGCCCAGAGAAAGACAAAGGTGCCGATCACCGAGATGGGAATGGCGATGGCGGTAGTCAGGGTGGCGGAGAAGCTCCGCAGGAAGATAAGGAGGACCAGGATCGCCAGGGCCCCGCCGATCATCACGTTCCGCTGGACGATGTCGATGGCCGTGTTGATATAGGGTGTGTCGTCGTGGACCCAGTCGAAGAAGAGGTTCTTATCGGCAAGGACCCCCTTGTTGAGCTTTTCCACCTCCTTGTGGAGACGCTCCACCAGGCTGATGACGTTGGCCCCCTGCTCCTTTCTCACCCCCACCACGATCACGTGATCGTTGTTCTGGATAACGGAGACGCTCTGCTTCTCGTTGCCCCTGCCGTGGGTTGCGATATCCCCGAGGAAGATCCTTTTTACCCCGTCGTCGAAGATCACCACGTCCATGGGGTCCGACGTCTTCTGGAACTTGCTCAGGGTCCTGACCCTGAAGTTCTTCTTTCCCATGCCGAGGGTGCCGGCGGAGACGTTGCGGTTGGCCCCCTTGATCTTGTCGATCACATCCCCGATGGCGATGTTGTGGCGCGCCATCTTCGCGGCGTCGATGGTGATATGGAGCTCATCCTCGGTGCCGCCCCCCACGAACAGGGAGCCCACCCCCTCCACGCGCTCGAGGTGCTGGCGCACGTCGTTCTCGAAAAAGGTCTGGTAGTTGATGATCCCGGTGGAATCCTCAGCCTTTGTCTTGAGCATGAGCCAGACCACCGGGGAACTCTGGGCGCCGGCCGCCTCGATCACGGGGCGATCCGCGTTGTCCGGGTAATCGGCCACCTCGTTCATCTTGTTGGAGGCGCGAAGCAGGGCATCGTCCAGGTCCGTGCCCACCTTGAAGGTGAGCTCGATGTTCCCGTAGTTGTTGTAGCTGGAGCTCTCCATCAGCTCCAGGTTCCGGAGCCCCTTGAGCTTCTCCTCCTGCTTTTCGATAATCTCCTGCTCGACTTCATAGGGGGTTGCCCCGGGCCATGTGGTGTTCACGGTGATCTTGGGGGACTCCACGTCCGGCGTGAGCTGGATGGGAAGGCTCACGAGCCCGATAATCCCGAACATCACGATGATGATCACCCCCACGGCAACGGAAACGGGCTTGTTGATGGCGTACCTGATAAGATCCATTATTTCTCTCCCGTTACCACGACGGCCTGGCCGGGCTTGAGCCTTTCATTGCCGTCCACCACCACCGCCATGCCGGATACCAGGTTCGTGTTGGCAAGGGCCACCTCATTACCCATGAAGGAGACCACCTGCAGGGGGATGATCATGGCCTTGCCCTCCTTGACCGAGTAGATGAAATCCTTTCCCTTGAACTTCACCACCGCGTCCCTGGGGACCATCTTCAGGACCTCGCCCTTTCTGGTGGGCACCTGCACCGTCACCGACATGTTCTCCACGAGATCAACGGTAAGGGGGATGCGCACCTTGAGGTATACGTTCTTGGTCTTCTCGTCCGCCCTGGGCCGCACCCCCACGATCTCGCCCACCACCTTCTTGTCGTAGGCATTGATCACCGCATCCACCTTGTCGCCTTTTTTCAGGAGCTTCATGATGGTCTCGGCAACGGGAAGCTGCACGTAGAGGCTGTCGAAGGCGCCGATGCGGCAGATGGTGGAGCCCTTGTCGATCCAGCCGCCCAGATCCACCCCCTTGGAGAGGATCATCCCGTCGAAGGGGGCTCGGATCACGCTCTTCTTCTTTCTCAGTCGGATGATCTCAAGGCCGATGGAGAGGGTCTCCCGCTCCTTGATCAGCTCCCTGTGGGAGAAGGAGAGGTCCTCGAAATCGGTCTCGCTGGCGGCCTCCTCCTTGAAGAGGGCCTCGAACCGTTCCAGGTTTCGCTTGGTCTGCTCGATCCTCAGGGAGACCCGCTCGATCCTCGCCTTTTCCCGGGCGATCTCCCGATCCAGGAAATCCGTGTTCAGGGCCACCAGGCGATCCCCCCTCTTTACCCGGTCCCCCTCCCTGAAGTAGATCTTTTTCACCAGCCCCCCCACCTCGGTGGAGATGTCCCCGAAACGATCGAAGTAGAGCACCCCGATCATCCCCTTTTTCTGGGAAGTATCCCTTTCCACCACCTTTGTGGTGGTGACCTTCGCGGGGGGAGCCGCAGGCGGGCCCTCGGCAAAAGCCGTACCTGCCGCCCACAGAAACAGCAACACCAGCATCCCTCTTGACAAGACTCTCATGGTTTCCCTCCCAATTTCGTTTTTACCCGTGACCGATTATTTTTTCCATCAGCTCCATGTATTTTTCCTGCTCTTCACGGCTCAGGGAGGAGAGCACCTCCCGGCTGACCCCGAGCTTCATGCCGTGGTGATAGGCCACGATCCGCTCCCCCTTTTCGAGGAGCCTTGCCACCACCACCCGCCTGTCCGCTTCGGACCTCGCCCGTTCCGCCAGCTCCTTTTTCGCGAGCTTGTCCACCACCACCGTGAGGTTGCTGACGCTCATGGAGAGCCTGCCCGCGATATCGCTCATCCGCGAGGGACCGTTCTTCCCGATAAAGATCAAAACCTGGAACTCGGGAAAGTTCATCTCCCCGGTGAGTCCCCCCAGGCACTCGCGGTCCACGGTCTTCATCTTGAACATAAGCTGCTCCATATAGTCCGTAAGCCGGGCCACATCGTTCTCGGACACTTCCATACTTAAATCCTCAAAATTTCCACTATTAGCATATTTCCAAATACAAATATTTCAAAATTCGAAATATACTATTCCCATGATCATTCCATGTCAAACCAATTTGTCCATCTCGAACATTTTAATTCCAGGTTAACCGCTCAGCCCCCCGCGCCTGAAGCAACGTCTCAGAACAACCCATAATAGTTCGGCCTTGTTTAACCGATCCGGCGAAGAGAGCTTGACCGTCTCGCCCCATCGGGCAACCAACACCCAAACATCCGGTATTTCAGATTTTTCATACGCGCCACGACCCCGTTTTGCCGTCAAATCCGACACGGGGCATCAAACAGCTCAATCCGTCAGCACGTATTATTACCTACAACAACAATCTCGTATTTCAGCGTATTGACCTTTCCCGATCCCCCGATTAAGCTGGTCAACAATCGGAACTCGCATCGAACCGTTGTTCGATCGACAGTATCGGCGAGGTCGACATGCCCCAAGGCATGGACGACGAAATCCTTATTGAGAGGCGACGGATCGGGGTGGCAGAGTCAATCCCTCCCTAAAAATAACGTCGAGTCATTCAGTAAAGGGGAGCGACATACGGGGAATTTTACTTCCGGAAGCCGGCACGGCCAATCCATTATTGCGGGTTTGCCGGCTCCCGAGTCCCAACTTGACGCCGGACACGGCGAGTGATTGGAATGGGGCGAAACACGGGATAAAGCGGGGACGTTTCCCTCGGTAAACATACGGCATGGGAGGTATAATGCAGTCAAATCAAGAAGATAATATCGAAGACAAACCAATCAAGGAACGTAGGGTAAGAGAACGCAGAGCGACGGTGCCCGAAAATGACGACCACGCCGCCCGCAGATACCTCTATCTCGCCGGTATTTGCGCAAGTTTCATATCCGCCGTTGATTAATCCGAGGGTCGGAGCGGGGGCTGTTTAAAGTTTACACCCGTTATATATCGTCGTGGAAAACCGTGTCCCTGGCGACCGTTCCTTTACTTTTTGACAACGGCGTACGCCACGCGCGTAAATATTTGAAAACAATCCGGGCGCAAAACCGCGCAGTTCACTGTCTTGCGCCCGGAAATCATCATGAACCACATTCGCCCGAACTGCTTCGCATCTCCTCGGATGCCGGGCATTGATCCAAAACCGTTACGACTTCTCCTTCAAGAGCCTGACCCGAATCGAGGCGGCATGGGCGCCCAGCCCTTCGATATCGGCAAGCCGCGCGATATCCTCCGCCTCGTCCAGAAACGCCTCCCTCGTGTAGTGAATCAGGCTGGTCTTCTTTATAAAGGTGTCCACCGAAAGTGCCGAGGCAAAGCGCGCCGTGCCGGCGGTGGGAAGCACATGGTTGGGACCGGCGATATAGTCCCCAACGGGCTCGGGGGTGTAGTTGCCCATGAAGATGGCCCCCGCGTTCCGGATCCGGCTCATGTACTCGAAGGGTTCTTCCACCAGGAGCTCCAGGTGCTCGGGGGCAAGGCGGTTCGCCAGCTCCGCCGCCTTTTCCAGATCGGGCACGATCATGACGGCGCCGTGATTTTCGAGGGACTGGACCGCCGTTTCCTTTCTCTCGAGGGCCGCAAGCTGATCTTCCACGGCCTTGACCACTTCCCCTGCCAGCTTTTCGCTGGTGGTGACCAGGATCGCCGAGGCCATTGTATCGTGCTCGGCCTGGGAGAGGAGGTCCGCCGCGATAAAATCCGGGTCCCCGGTCTCGTCGGCGATGACCATGATCTCGCTGGGACCGGCGATCATGTCGATCCCCACGGTACCGGCCACGATCTTCTTGGCCAGGGTCACGAAGATGTTCCCGGGTCCCACGATCACGTCCACCTTGTCCACGGTTTCGGTGCCGTAAGCAAGGGCGCCGACGGCCCAGGCGCTGCCGGCCTTATATACGGAATCGATGCCGGTGATTTTGGCGGCCGCCAGCAGGTGGGGATTGATGGTGCCGTCCTCCCTGGGAGGGGTCATGAGGGAGATATTTTTCACCCCCGCGATCTTCGCGGGAACGGCCCCCATGAGGACCGAGGAAACCAGGGGGGTCATGCCGCCCTTTGCGCCGGGGGCATACACTCCCACGCCGTCCACGGCGCTTACCTTCTGCCCCAGGAAAACCCCGGGCCGCTCGTTGCTGAACCAGGAGTTGGGAAGCTGCCTTCGGTGAAAGGACTCGATCTGGCGGCTCGCCCTGTCCAGGGTGGCAAGAAAGGCGTCGTCCACAAGGTTCAGCGCGTCCTCGAACTCCTTTTCCGTGACCTTCAGGGATTCCGCCGTGAGATCGGGGCAGTCGAATTTGTTCGTATACTTGACAACAGCGGCATCCCCGTCTCTTTTCACCTCTTCGAGGATGGCGGAAACGTTCCGGTAATCCTCTTCGGAGTAGTCGAGTCCCCGCTCGATGATCGATCGTACCCCGGCTTCGGCTTCTTCCGAGGGGTATTTGTATTGTTTCATTTTGTCTTCCATCCGATTCGCTGGTTTGTAAAAAGCCGTCCGGGCCCAGTCGACCCCATGCTGAAAAAAAAGTCCGTCGTTTGACGGCATCCCGATACGGCGTACGGACGGCCCATGTTTCCCGGGATGCCTCTGCAATCGCTCCGGCACTATCCGAAGGGCAGCTCCCGCCGCCAACGGCCGATGCCGTCCGTTGCGAAATCATGAAACCCCGTTTCATGATTCGAACAGCGGCAGCTTGTGACAGTATCATTATCCCCCGTCAATTGGAAAGTAAAAAAACACCACAGGACCACCGCATGCAACGTCGCCGTGCTCTGCGATTGCTGCCCGATCGCATGAAATCAAACCTCGAACTTGCGCCTCGGTAACAGCGGTTTTGCTTTTGTAAAATTGGCTGCAGGACGCTCCCCCCGCACACCGGGCGGGGTAATTCGGGAAAGAGGGCGTAACTGCCCCATACCTTCCTTCCCGCACCCGTCCTATGGTCCGGAGCTCAGAACATTTGCCTCCTCCGAACACCTATCCTTGAACAGCCTGCGGACATGTACCGGGGTTCCTAAAACGAGGACGCGCAAGCAATGCTGTTTATTTGCCCCTTCCGTCATTGTTGGGCGAGTTTCAATACAAACCATTTTTTTCTCTTTTTTTTACGATTTCACCCCTACCCCCAACGGTAACCAAAAGTAACATTAAGTCACCAAGGCGCCACAATGAAGTAGGGCAAATCGCGCATCCTCCCAAAACACCCAAACACGCCCCCTGCCGAACCAATACCAACCCCAACAGGGCGGTTTGACATCCGGAATCGAACAGCGTAATCATTTTATGATATCAAAGATATTACTTCGTTTCTTCAGCACACCCGCCTGAAAAACAAAAACGATAAGGAGAATAAGATGTCCAAGTTGCTGAGAATCAACACCAAGGAAAAAACATACAGGATCGAAGAGCCGACCGAGGAGCTGGTTGCACTGGGCGGAAGGGCCCTGACGTCGAAGGTCGTACTCGACGAGGTGCCCGCAACCTGTCACCCCCTTAGTGCCGACAACAAGCTCGTCATTGCCCCCGGCCTCCTGTCGGGAACCAACGCGGCAAACTCCGGCAGGCTTTCAGTGGGCGCCAAGTCTCCCCTTACCGGCGGCATCAAGGAGAGCAACTCGGGCGGACTCGTGGCCCAGAAGCTCGCCAAGCTCGACATCAAGGCCGTCATCCTCGAGGACAAACCCGAGGACGAGGGATATTCCCTTATCGTCATCAAGAAGGACAGCGTCGAGATCCTTCCCGCGGATGAGTACGTAGGCGTGGGCACCAACGAGATGGTTGCAAAGCTCTGGGAAAAATACGGAAAGACCGGCGTCATGACCCTCGGCCAGGCCGGTGAGCAGTGCCTCACTGGCGCCGCCATCATGCTTGCGGACCCCAACGGCCGTCCGGGCAGGGCGGTTGGACGCGGCGGCATGGGCGCCGTCATGGGTTCCAAGAAGATCAAGGCCATCGTCGTGGACGACAAGGGCTCAAGCAAGGTGCCCATCGCCGATCCCGAAGCCTTCAAGACAGCCAACAAGGCCTGGGTCAAGCTCCTCACGGGCCACCCGGTTTCCGGCGAGGGTCTTCCCCAGTTCGGCACCGCAGTCCTGGTGAACGTGATCAACGAGGCGGGCAGCCTTCCCACCAAGAACTTCCGCAGCGGCCGTTTCGAGCATGCCGCCGAGATCAGCGGCGAGAAGCTGGCCGAGAACATCAAGGCAAGGGGCGGTGTCGTCGCCGAGGGATGTCACCCCGGCTGCGTGATCAAGTGCTCCCAGTCTTACAACGACAAGGACGGCAACTACCTCACCTCCGGTTTCGAGTACGAGACCGTGTGGGCCTTCGGCGCCCATACCGAGATCAAGGACCTTGACGTCATCGCGATCCTGGACAGCCTCTGCGACGAGTACGGCGTGGACACCATCGAGATCGGTGTTGCCATCGGCGTTGCCATGGAGGGCGGACTGATCCCCTGGGGTGACGGCCCTGCGGCCATCGAGCTCCTCAAGAAGATCGGAACCGGCGATCCCGTGGGCAAGATCCTCGGTAACGGCGCGGCCTTCGTGGGCCAGGCCCTCGGCGTGGACAGGGTTCCCGTGGTCAAGAAGCAGGCCCTTCCCGCTTACGACCCCAGGACCACCAAGGGTGTGGGCGTAACCTACGCCACCTCCCCCATGGGCGCGGACCATACCGCCGGCTACGGCGTTACGGCCAACATCCTGGGCGTGGGCGGCAATGTCGATCCCCACAAGAAGGAAGGCAACGTGGAGCTCTCCAAGAACCTCCAGGTCGCCACCGCGGCCATCGACGCCACGGGCCTCTGCCTGTTCGTGGCCTTCCCCGTGCTCGACAGCGAAAACGGCGTTCAGCTCATCGTCGACCTGATCAACGCCCAGTACGGCATCTCCCTGACCCCGGACGACGTGATCAAGCTGGGAATCTCCATTCTCGAAAACGAGAAGGAGTTCAACAGGAGAGCCGGTTTCACCAAGAAGGACGACGATCTGCCGGCCTTCCTCAAGGAAAAGCTTCCCCCCCACGATATTGACTGGGATTTCACCGAAGAGGAGCTTGCCGAGACCATGAAGTTCGACTAGTCTCCCTTCCCGTCGGTTCCAAGCCATAGTGAAAAAGGGGTGAACGAAATGTTCACCCCTTTTTTTATCCGCGATTTCATGCGCCCCGATCCGGTCGCCGCTGATCATATCCAGTGCCCCCCCGTTTTCATCCTCCGGGCATGGCCCCCGGACGCCGCACCGGATCCATCGTGTTTCGTTTTCCCCAAAACCCGATTTATCGGCTCCCCCCTTACGGGGCAGCACAGGCGAACAACTCCTCTTTCCCTGCCCTGTACCGTTATCCCGCGATCGGAATCCGTGCGTGTCGGCCTATTCCCCACGCAACAGGGAGCCTCCCAACCAGCCGTATCGACACCGGGCGGACGAAGTGTAAAGCGGAATCATTCCGCCACCAAAATCCCGCCAATGGAACCCGACACCGCCAGAGTCCCGGAAAGCGAACCTCCCCGTTCTCACCCCCTGATCGCGCCTGCCACGATGCGGCTCAGGGCAACCCGCCGAAACGGTTTCTGCATCAGTCGAAGCCCCTCCTTGCGGATCAGGTAGGAGATGTTTTCGCTCCTGCTGAACCCCGAGGCGATGATCACCTTTACATTGGGGTCGATCTTTCGCATGGCGTAGTAAGTCTCCCGCCCGTCCATCCTGGGCATCACCATATCCAGGAGCACAAGGGAGATGGAGCTGTTCTCCTTTTTGAAGATCTCCACCGCCTCCAGGCCGTCCCGGGCGGTGAGCACGATATACCCCATCTCCTCCAGTATCTGGGTGGACATCTTCCGGACCACCTCCTCGTCGTCCACCACGAGGATGCACCCCGAACCCGTCACCACCTCGCCCACGTCCCGGATCTCCACCACCTCCGGGCTGTCCAGGGGAAGAAACAGGTGAAAACTGGACCCCTCTCCCTCCCGGCTGTCCACCGTGACCGCGCCGTTGTGATCCTTTATGCTGCCGTAAACCGCCGAAAGGCCCAGGCCCGTGCCCTTTCCCTCCCCCTTTGTGGTGAAAAAGGGCTCGAAAATACGATCCATCACCGCGCGCTTGATGCCGGTCCCGGTGTCGGACACGGAGATATCAACGTACTTGCCGGGATTGATCTCGAAGGGGCTGCCCTCGCAGTAGGCCTTGTCAAGCCGGACGTTTTTTGTCTCGATGGTGAGGATTCCCCCCTGGGGCATCGCATCCCTTGCATTGATGCCCAGGTTGAGGACGGCGCTCTGAATCTGGGAGGGATCGCCGATGACCACCGCCCTTTTCGCAGAGAAGCGTTTCTCTATGGTGATCCTCTTATCGATGCTCCGTTCCAGGAGGGCGATGGTGTTGTCGATGGAGATATGGAGGTCAAGGGGGGTTGACTGCACCTTCCCCTTTCGGGAAAAGTCCAGGAGCTTCTTGGTGAGTTCGGCGGCCCGCTCCCCCGCGTTCCGGATATACCTTGCGCTTGCCGTGAGTTCCTCGTCATGGGAGAGCTTGATGGAGAGAATTTCGGCATACCCGATGATCCCGGCCAGCATGTTGTTGAAATCGTGGGCCACCCCGCCTGCCAGCTGCCCCAGGGAATCCATTTTCTGGGCTTGGCGACACTGCTCCTCCAGTCGATGCTTCTCGGTGATGTCGCTGAACACGATCACCACCCCCACGATATCCCCCTTCGTGTTGCGGATGGGCGCGGCGCTGTCGGACACCCTTCGCTCGGCTCCGTTCCGGGCCCTGAGCACGGTATTCTCCTCCAGGTTCACAATCTTGCCCGTTTTCAATACCTTTTCCGCCGGACAGGGGATTCGCGTCCCCGTTTCCACGGACACAAGCTCCATCACGCTGGAGAGGGGCTTTTCCGCTCCGTCTTCCATGGACCACCCCGTTAGGGACTGGGCAACCAGGTTCATCCGGGTGATCCTTCCCTTGGCATCCGTTGCGATCACCGCATCCCCGATGGAGTCCAGGGTGATGGCCAGGTTCTCCTCGCTCTCCCTGAGGGCGTCTTCCGTCTCCTTGCGCTTGGTAATAAACCGCTCCTCACTCTTCACGAGGGAGCGCTCGGCCCTGCGCCTTCCCGTCATGCTTCCTTGGAGAACAAAGATCACCGCCATCAGCAAAACGGTCACAGCCGTGGATATGAGCAGCACGTTCCCGTGGGTTTCATAAAAGGAAACCTTGCCGTTGAGCACAACGCTGTCCTCGGGCAACAGTCCCCTGTCGATGTCGAAGCGGGCAAGCTCCCTTTCATCGAAGATGAACCGGTTCACGCTCCCCTCCAGCACGGAAATCCCGCCGGGATCCTCCCCCCGGAGGATGCGCACGGCGATCCCGGCGGCGGCCTCCCCCTGGGAGAGCCCCGAAACCACCTTCCCCCCAACGGCCCCTGCCCCCACGTCGATATCCCAGCAGCTGAAGATGGGCAGGTTCGCGGCGGAGGCCATCATCCGAATGGCGCTGAAGAAGGGCAGTTTTCTTCCCGCATGGTTCTTGAGACGGGACTGGAAGAAGACAACGCTGTTCTCTCCCAGCGCTTCCACGACCCCCTTCACCTTTTCGGCGTCCGTCTCCCTGGAGAAGGTGAAGCGAACCCCCGGGGAATAGAGGGGGGCGATGTCGCGAATCGCCCTGTGTATCCCCCTGGTGGTGGCGGTTTCATCCCCCGAAAACCAGATATGATCCGTTGCCGGCCGAAGCTTCAGGGCAAGGTCGATGGTCTCCCGAATGGAGATCCCCTCCGTCACCCCCGCGTATCCCTTGTGCCCCGAGAGAAGATCGGGGTCATAATCGTTCACGCCGCAGAAGACCACCGGCACGCCGGGAAAAATGCGATCCCGCCACTTCAGAAGAAACCCGAGGGCGTCGTCGTCCGATGCGAGGATCAGGTCGAAGCCCAGATCCCCGAACTTTTCGGTATAGAGTTTTCCGAGAAGGTCCCACTGCCCGCCCCCCGGAAAATGCTTGCCGTCCATGTACTCCGTGCGGGTATCGACTGCGACGGCGGCATTTTCCAGAACCCCGCGCATCCCTTTGTCCACATCCCCCGTCCAGCTGTACTCCGGATGGTAGGAGTGGAGAATCAGGACATGCTTTCTTTCCTGCCCGAAAGCCCCTTCAAGGGGAAAACATGCCGCTACGATGAAAAAGGCGACGATAAGACAGGCGCCCCTGCGGGTTCCCGGTTGTTTCATTCAGAATCCTCTGTATAAAAAATGTCGTCTATAAAGGCGGCGGATCAATCGGCCGGATTGGTTATATTTCCTGCCTTCAGGCCGTCAAACCCTTGGATTTATCCTTGGGATATAAGTGCTTTAGCTGCTTTTGTAAGTCTATTTTCTCCAGTTCCTTGAAATGGTACAGGGTTCCGTTCCGCAATCTTGGAACGGGTAAGGGATCGGGAAAGAATAATTTACACAATCAAAGCCAATCAGCGTTGCCGTTGACGTAAAACAACGCCTACGATTTCCTGAACCTGGTAACCCGAGATTGTGGAATTATTAAATTCCGCATCCCTAACACCATTTGAGTAAGTACCAACCTGTCGCGGGCGGGCATCAGAGGGGGAGGGTCCCGAAGAAGCCCTTGGCTTTTAGCCTTGGGAGCCGTCACTTGACTGCAACGTGCCGGAGCGCTTGAGCATGTGGCGGGTAAGGCGAAATATTACCCCGGCAATTAACAACATCAGCTTTTAAGTCAGAAATACCCCAGGAAAAACAAGCACATGGAACTAAGAGAAATTTACGTGCTTTGTTGCCGGTTTAATAACGAATCACCGAATTCAGGCTTTGATCTCGTCCTTCAGGTATCGCGAGAGCGCCTTTGGGGCTGATCTTGCAGGATCAGTATGTTGATTCAAGAGTTTCCTGGAAGTATCAAGCCGACTCTTCCAACCACGCCACACGGTTGTCGACATGCCGCTTTACCACACGATATTGCGGCCCGTTTTCAACGGGGCCGTTTTTTTACGGGAACCTCAAGGTTGAGCCATGGATACGAACTTATCTCATTCCTTATATTCTTTTATTTAAAAAATCCAGAATTATTTTTCTTTTCAGGTAGATACCCCATGATAAAATCAAGCATGCGCGCACCGAAATCCCGGCACCGTGATTTATCAAAATCCGCGATCTCCCGGCGAAATACTTGCCTTTACGGCCCTTGATGATAATATCCGGGACGCATATCGGACCGTGCCGGCAAACCATAACCAACCGAAGAGAAGGCGAAAAGGAACGATCGATGATTTTGGATCAAACATCACTGGTGCTGGAAGGCGGGGGGCTGAGAGGAATATACACCTCGGGCGTGCTGCGCTTTCTCATGGAAAAAGAACTGTTCTTTCCCTATACCGTCGGGGTCTCCATCGGCGCCTGCAATGCATGCAACTACATCTCCCGCCAGCCGGAACGGAACCGCACCGTGAATATCCGGTTTGTCAACGACGGAAGATATGTGAGTTATCCGAGACTGCTGCTGAAGGGAGAGCTCTTCGGGATGGACTTTCTTTTCAATACCATTCCCCGCAAACTGGACCCCTTTGACTTTGAAACGTTCACCCGGGGCCCCATGCGCTTTGTCGGGGTCGTGACCGACTGCATCACCGGCAAGCCCCATTATTTCGACCAGGACAGATCCATGGGGGAGTTCCTGACCCTGCTTCGGGCATCGTGCAGCCTTCCTTTCCTTGCCCATCCCGTTCACCACGGGGGACGAATCTTCATGGACGGGGGATTCGCGGACTCCATCCCCATAAAAAAGAGCATGGCCGACGGAAATAAAAAGCATCTGCTCGTACTCACCCGTCCAAGGGGGTATCGTAAGAAACGATCCCCTCTGGTGAAACTGGCCCGGCTTCGCTACCCGAAATTCAAGGGGCTTTGCAGGGCAATGGCGGAACGAAGAAAGAACTATAATAAAATCGCGGATCTTGTCGACGACCTGGAAGATCGCAACGAGGTATTTGTTATCCGCCCCAAGGCGCCCCTTCCGATCCGGCGCGCCGAAACCCACAAGGAAACCCTCCACGCGGGTTACGACGAGGGATATGCCGATGCCGCCTCGGCATATGTCAATCTCTACAGGTATCTTAAAAAATGAAACAAGCGGGCGGGCGACACAAGCCCTTTACCCGCCACCTCCCTCCGGTCGCGCGCGCCTGAAGAAAGCCGGTCCGGTGTCCCGCCTGTTCATGGGCCTTTCCACTTAAAGGCATCGCGCCGGCATACGGATCAATGCGGCACAGGTTCCGGAAGGGGATTATTGAAGCCTCGGTAGCTGCCGGTGGGCATCAGTTGATATGCTTTTTCGTATTCTCCTTTGCCGGCCATTTGCAAAGAGGACAGCCCTTTCCCATGCACTCCTTGTTGGAATGTCGCTGGGTGCAGGCAAGGGCGCCCTCGGCACGGAGTTTCAGGGGAAGGAAGGCCTCCGACAGTTCGGCCGCCTTGGTCAACGCGATCCAGGAATCCCTCTGGCAGCAGCGGGCCGCCTCGAATCGCGCGATCTCCGTCAGCACCATGGCCGTTGCCGACTGCACATCCCTTCTCTCCTTTGGTTTAACGGGATTTGAATCCCATATCAGGGCAAAGGCGATGCCCACGCCCACGGCGGCCCCACACACCCCCATGAAGCCGCAGAACCCTCCGGCGACCTGGGCCCCCCTGCTGATGGCGGTCTCGATCATTCCCGGCGCCACCATTCCTCCCATGTTCCGGTAGGCGGCCACGATAATTCCCGGCACCAGGAAATGGTGCTCCGGCCCGTGAACCGGCACGGCGGGGTGGGAGCGGATCCTTGAAAGAAGGGCCACCATGTCCGTTTCCTCTGTCTCCTTGAGGATATGGGTCAAGACATCCCGTGCATCCTTGGAGTGACAGCCGTCACAGACGAAATGCCCTTTTTCACAGGCGGCATTGGCCTTGAACAGGGCATCGCAGTACCGGCATTGCTCCTCCCTCTCCACGGAAAAATAATCGAGGCGGCTGCCGCAAACCATGCACCCGGCGGCAAAGCGAACCTCCCCCATGGGATCGCTCGCCCCCCCCCGTGCTTCAGGGGGAACCGCGCAGGAACATTGATTGTCGAGGGAGAGGTTTACCACCTCTCCTTCCCTGTCCAGAAGAAACACGGCATCGCCGAGCAAATCCGCTTCGTTCCGGGGTATCTCCCGGGCAACACCGGTATGGAGAAGATATCCGCCCGGGGTCTCCAGGGAACTCATGGGGCCTCGATAGACAACCGTTACCGGTTTCGACGGGAGCGGCTTTACTCCCTCATAGGTTAGAGAGTAAAAGGGGTGTCCGTTTACCTCCCTGTAGAAAAATCGCTTGATCAGCTTCACCGAATGGAACCCCGTTTCCCTGAGCAATGCGATAAGATCCTTCTGGGTAAAGGCGCCCGCGATGCACTCCCCCCTGAGGGACTCATCGTTCCGAATCGAGGGGGAAGGTTCCGTTTCACAGACCACATCCGAGATCACCAGCCTCCCTCCATCCCTCAAAACCCTGAAGATCTCGCCGAATGAGCGGCGCTTGTTCACGGAGAGGTTCATCACGCAGTTGGAGAGCACCAGGTCCGTTGAGCCCTCTTCCAGCGGCAGGGCCTCCAGCAGTCCTTTCCTGAATTCGAGGTTCCGGTATCCCATGCGATCCGCCACGGCGGCCTTCCCCGCCTCCGCGATCCCGAGCATGGGGTCCAGCATATCGATGCCCGTAACACTTCCCGAGGGACCCACCATGCGCGAGGCAATAAAGCACTCCACTCCCCTGCCGGAGCCGAGGTCCACCACGGCTTCTCCTTCACGGATTCCGGCATCGAGCACCGGGCTTCCGCAACCGTATCCACGGAACCTGAACTCTCCCGGTATATGATCGATCAACTCCTCCGGGTAACACACCGGATTCAGAATATCCTCCCGGGTTTCATCGGCCGCCGCCTTATAGAACGCCTTGATCGCGGCATGGCTTCCCTCCCGGGCAAGGGCCAGAAGGCAGTTGGGGTGGGTCAGGGCAACGAACCCGTGGGCACCGCAGCTTTCCAGGCGATCCCCCATCTTCAGCAGAAGTCCGGGCGCATCCCCATGGGAGGCATGGCTTTCAGCCTCCCTTGTGATAAGCCACAGGGCAATCTTCTCGTGAAGGAGCGCATAGGGGTCCGCCCCCGTGAACCTGCCCCCGTGAAAAAAGCTGTGGTCCGTATCCCCGCCGCCGAGGATATATTTCATGGGATCTTCCAGCCCCGCCGCCGTTGCCTTTCGCACCCGGTCCAGGACCTCGCCTGTTTGCCATGCATGGACAAGGCCCCGGTCCATGGGGGTTGCCAGCCCTTCCACCCCCACCAGGGCGGCGGACGGATAGAGCCGCCCGTCAACTCCAACGGCAAGGGATTCCCACCCCGAGGTGCTGCCGTCGTGGATCGTTCCCGGCGGGGCGAACACCTGGGTTTTAAGGGCTTCGATATTGTCCACGGGTATTTCCAGGACTTCGGATCGCCCCACGGCTTTCTTGAACGGCTCGAAGAGGGCAAGGGGATCGACAAACCCGTCTTCCCCTCCCCTGCCCCGAATAAAGTACCACATGAAGTGGAGGTTCGATGCCCCCACGCCTGCCGCGAAATCCACGAGTTCCGGCATCTCCGTCATATTCCTGCTGTCCACGCACATGGAGATGGAATAGGGAATTCCCCTGTTCGAGAGCCAGCCGAGGTTCTCTTTAAGCTCCCTGAACCGTCCCCGCCCCCTGATCCTGTCATGGTTCCGTTCAAGGCCGTCCACGCTGATCTGAAGGTGCAGCCGCGACAGATCCAAGTCCGCCCTGTTCAACCGTTCCTTCAGAAGAACCCCGTTGGTGAGGATCACCACATGGAGATCCTCCATGGAGAGCAGTCCCTGGAGAAGCGCATCGAAATCCCTGTGCACCAGGGGTTCCCCCCCCGTGAGCACCACCACGCGGCATCCCGCCCCATGCGCCTCTTCCGCAAGTTCGATAATCCGTTCAACTTTAAGCGAGGCCTTTCTACCCGGTCCCGAGGCAAACAGGCAATGGCTGCATGCGAGGTTGCAGTTGTCGGTCACATGGAACCAGAGTTCCCTGATATGGGCCGTTTCAAGATAAGCTGCCCTCCCTTCATAGGATTCGGGACGGGTATCCGGAAGTCGGGAAAGGAACCTTTCGGCGGAAAGGCTCAGGTCCCCCCGGGGCGTTTTGCCAAGTTCACGGATGATCCTGTCGCCCGCCCTGTTGGGAACGAACCATGCGGGCTTACCCTTCTGTATATAAACGGGCAGGTCACGGCATTCCAGTCTGGTCCACTCTGCGGGTATGAAGGCCATAATGCTCCTCTTGGATTCCGGCGATTCGCGGATAACTGCCCAATAAGCAGGCAGGTGATCGCTTTTCTGAAATATTCTGAAAATCCGACAACGTTTGTTCGTCACCCGGGGCGTTTGGTAAGTACCGACAATTCAGTTATTTTAACCCATAGCCAAATATACGGCAACGGTTATTCACCGCTTCCGGCCCCCCCGTCACGCGCCGCTTTACCGAATCACGTCGATTCGCGTTGCTGTCGGCGTAAAGCAACGCCTCGGATTTTCAGAAGCGAGTGCCCTGAGTTTCCGGAACCGAATACTCTGAGAATTTTGATTATTTTAGTTCCGCATCCCGTAGAGGCCCTCCCTCACGAAAATGAACTCGGTGGGGCACCGCCCAACCCCAATCCCCCTTTCCTGTACACCGAACGCCAACCGTCAATACCCAACGGCAACGAGAGCAGGAACAGGAAGCGGAATAGATAACATTTCAATTGCTTAAAATGAGTAAAACCTGAACACGCATCCCTTTATCCACGAAAGTCAAGTACGGCCGTTTGTTAGGTTTTTGTCAGGACATGATTTTACCGGATTAAATCCCTTGACACCAAATACCACATCGTGGTAGCGATATAATCAAAAAGAGAGAATTGACTCCGGGAGCCTGCCGATCCCCGGAACAACATTAAAAGGCTTAGACACCACCACCAAAAGCTGCCATCCTTATAATGTTCCCCGGCGGGCTCCCGATCCCTTTTTTACCCGACACTTTTTGCAGGCATAAATTATCCCTCTTCTTACCGGTGATATTCAATTTTTCACAATGCAATATCACCCGTACCTTGAACATATTACGCTTATGAAACACCGCTCGAAAGACAACCCCTCAACGCCATATAGACGTATATTTTCAAAGCATTAAACAAACCACCAGACAACAAATTCGCACTGGGGATATACGGCCGTTCGTCGGTATTGCGGCGGCAACTCTTACGTCGCCCTTATTAATCCCATACTCTCTGGGAAATCTGTTTTGTCCAACACTTCTTACGGCACGACTTTCTACCATTGGACTTGTACAACTTTCCGCCATGGGAGAGCAGGCGCCCCCTTATTGATTCCTACTTATTTCACTTCACATGTATAAGTCATACTGAAAAATCCTATTCAAAACAATTCAGTACAAATTGAGTCGGAAAGAAATATCTTTTCCAGAATGGGTGGTTTTCTAACGCGAAGAGTTCATTATCGACTCAAGCTCACCTGATTTGGGTTTTTCACGCGTGAGTCAAAATTGATGAACTCGCAAAAAATCCAAAGTGATTATTTTACCCACACCATATTGTGGGGTAGATAGATTGAAACAATAGCCGCTTGTGGTCGGATACTTTAAAGTCGACTTTTTACAGGGTCATCAAAATTATTTTTCCCAATTTTGCACATAGACCGGGATTATTTCCACCTCCACGGATACCGGATACCCTCCGAAAATACGACCTGGCGACTTAAGGCATGCCTTTGCTTTACATGTCCCTTCCTGTGTGTTTAGATTTCATCGTATTATATTGGAAGGGACGGCAGGAAACCGGTCGCCTTATGCAAGTCCGGCCGCCCCGCCCCGGGAAAACGGGCTATGATCATAAAGGAATCGATGTTTGAGCTCCAGGCTTGACAATAAAAGGGAAATAAGCCCCACCTATTATCGGCCGGGCGGCTTGGACGGCATCGAGCTCCTCTCCTGCTATTCAAACCGGCATTTTTCATCCCACCTCCATTCCGGATACAATATCTGGTTGAACAGTACCGGCGGAGAGGTGTTTCATTTCAAGGGCAGCAGTTCGATTCTTTCCCCCGCAAGCTTCGGGATCGTGGCCCCCGGCGAGATCCACGCCAACCACCCCCTGGAGGACGGGGAAAGGCACCTCAGGAGTTTCTACGTCGAGGATGCCCTTATGAAATCCATAGCCCGGCAGGCCGGGAAAAAATGCGCCTTTACCGGAACCATCTTCGAGGACCGGGAACTCCATGGGAAACTTCTGGAGCTTCACAGGGTCCTCACGGAATCCCCCATGCTCCTGGCAAGGCAGTCCTGCCTGATCGATCTCCTTTCCCGAGTCGTCCTCCGTCACGCCGAGGGATACGGCAAGGGAGCCGAAGGAGAGGTGGGCGGCCGAAGAATCCTTCATATCAAAGCGTTTCTCGCCGAAAACCTTGCAGAGGATATTTCCGTTGAATCCCTTGCGGAAATTGCCGGCTGCTCTCCCTATCATCTGATTCGCAGCTTTAAAAAGGCCACCGGGTTCCCCCCCCACGCCTTTCTTATTCAGCTTCGGCTGGAGCGGGCCAAGACGCTCCTTAAAAAGAAAACACCCATTTCACAGGCCGCCCTCGAAGCCGGGTTCGCGGACCAGAGCCACCTCTCCCGCCTCTTCAAGCGAACCTTCGGCATCACGCCCCTCACCTATGTCCGGCAGGTTGCCCGCTGACTCCTTGAAAAAGAGATTCTTCCACGATACAGCAGATTCCCATTTAAACAGCGCGATATCCAACGCCCGCCCATATATCCGAGAAGTAACCCGGCCTTTTATCCAGCCGTCGGCTCGACACCGCCTTTCATTCCGATTTTATAAAATCGGGTTGCCGCCCCTCGTCCATACTGTTCTTTCAACAGCTGCCGATCCGGCCAACTCCCTCGACACCCGGTTATTTTCCAGGAGGTCAATTTTGTTCAAGAATTGAAACCCGCTACCATGTATTTTGTCTCAAAGTCTGAAAAGACTCCTTGATCCGGGGCGCCGGCGCTTCTTCCCACACCTTGCCGTAAAGGAGGAAGTGTCGGCGCCTTTATCCGGAAATTCGGCGTAATCCCCAAAACAGGAAAGACCGTCCGTTTCCCGCTTTATGTAGAAGAACCATGCAGATAAGGAGAGATCAGTGAAACCCTACCTCTATGCAATAGGCGCGGTTTTATGCTGGGCCAGCCTCCCGGCCGCAACCGGCTCGGGCCTCGAAGGATTTTCAACGGAAGAACTCATGTTCTACAGCTTTTCGGCGGCCGCGCTCTATTTGTACGTGCAGCGCATTGTCCTGTCCGGCGATTTCCGCCTGTCCCTCCCCGGAAAGAGGGCATGCCTTCTGGGTATCTGGGGAATATTCCTCTACCATTACATGTATTACAAGGCCCTGGACAACGCCCCCCTGGCGGAGGGCGCCATCCTCACCACCACCTGGTCCTTCTGGATCGTGGTCTTCTCCTCCACCCTTGCCGAAGGAAGGCTCAGGCTTCCCGTTGTCCTGACGGCCCTTGTGGGCCTTCTGGGCGCGGGGCTCGTGATCGCATCTGGAAAAGAGCTCTCCTTTGACGCCGCCCACCTCAAGGGATACGCCATTGCCCTTGGTTGCGGGCTGGTATGGAGCAGCTTCTCGGTGAGCCTTCCCCGGCTGAAGCTCCGGCAGGACCCCATGACGGTGTTTACCATCCTTGCCGCCCTGATCTCGGGTGTGCTGTTTATCTTCACCATGCCCCACGAGGTCCCGGCCGTAAAGCCCCTGCTCTCCGCCGTTTACCTGGGCACCGTTCCCCTGGGCCTGTCGTTTTACCTCTGGAACAGGGCGCTGACCTCGGGCAATCTTTCCATTATCGGCTTTCTCAGCTACTTTACCCCGCCCCTTGCCGTTTTGATGGTGGCCCTGGTGCACAAGCAGCATATTCCCTTTCAGGTGATCGTGGGGATGGCGGTGATCCTCTGCGCATCCGTTGCCGGGAAGTTTTTCGTCAAAACCGCGTAAAGCCCCGGGGGAAGCGAAAGGAACCGGATTATTCCTTTTTTCGCCCGCTCCACCTGCGATACGACAATTGACACCATGGTTATCCGAGTCTATAATGCCGAGCCATATCGTTAACATTGCATGACATAACGAGTAGTTAACAAGCGCTCCCAAATCAGGGAACGCAACTCCGGCTTCAACCTCCCGCCATTGCACGGGGTATCGCCTTTGACGGGGAAACAGCCTTTCGAAACAAGGATATGACCATGCTGAAAAGATCCGCCGCCGTCGCCGTCACGGCAATCGTGATTCTATTACTGCTCTCCCCCGCCGCCCTTGGAAAGGTCACCCTCTATTCTCCGGGTGAAGCTACCGGGGTTTCCGTATACAGGGTAGAGGGGAACAGCATGTCTCTCCACAGGCAATTTGCTCCCGGCGAGGTAGAGGTGGGCGGAGCCCTGGATCTCGCCGACTTTCCCGAGGGCGTACTCCCCCTTGCGGTATTCGATGTGACGGACGGCGAGCTTTTCTGTGCGGGCAGATATCTTGTGATGGACGGCGGGTTGTCGGCAGGCATTGCCTCCGCGTTTACCGGGGCGGGGCCGGGGACGCTGGAGACAAAGATAAGGGGAATTCTGCCCCTGATCGAAACGGCGGCGGCAGGCCATGTTTACCTGAAGGCAAGCCATGCCCATATAGGGTCCACCGGCTACGGACAGAGCCTGAACGACGGAGCCGTTCTATGCGGCGCACGGCTCTATGCAACGGGCGACGCCCCAGCCCTGGCACTTCCGGCCGGGTTCAGCCTGTTCGCGGACCATACCCCGTTACCCATCGACGACCAGAGCCGTATCCTGTTCAATGAAATTGCCGACAACACGGAGCTGAACCTTACCCATATGAACATGGGCCTTTCACACACGCTCACGCTTGTACGGGATAACCCACCGAGGGTTAACGGCATCGTGGACGGAATAGTTTATAAAGGCACCGTGGGAGGTAAAAAAGCCCTTGCCGTCACCCTGATCGATCCCGACCCGGGCCAGGAGTTCATCCTGACACTTAAAAAGGGTGACGAGACGATTTTCAGCGGTTCGATATACAGCGACGACATCCTTGAACGGGATCTGACCTATACTGCCGGGACAACCCCTTGTTCCCTTACCGTGGAAACCCGTTGCAACGGTATTCCGCTGATCAGCGAAACCCTCTCTTTCACGATGCAGGGATTTGAATCGGGAGCATCCGATGAGCGGATTGCCAATGTGAGCGCGGGCGGCTCCCTAAGTTCCGAAAACATCCATTTTACGATCCTGAACGAGGATGCCGCTTCGGCGGAGGGCATCGGATTCGGCTTTGAGTTTAACGGAACAGACTGGAATTTCGCGGATACGGCCGCCCTCTTTGGAGTCATTACCGCATTGGATAAACCCGAAGGCTACCAGAACGTAAAAATCATCGCAAGCGACGCATTCGGAATGGAAATCAACCTGGACGGCGATTTGGAGAAAACAGCGGATCTTTTGATCTCGTTTGATGTGCCGGCCCGTGAAGGGGACACGCTTTCTTTTGATATCATTAATTTTGATTAATTTTGAGGCCGTTACAGCTTCCGGAAGGCTCAATATGCGAAGTCATTCATAAAGTCTTCCCGACCGGTAACTATATGGATGATTTTAAGGGCGTTTTCAAGGCTGCCACCGAAATCAAGAACACCGCTCCCGGAAAAGAACCGGTTCGAGGAATACGACTGCCCAAGCTGAAAAACGCCGCCGAGATGCTGAAAGTGGGAGGAGATGGGGCTGGAACTCTGAACAACTTTTACGATTTAGTCCAGAATTTGGGTTCCTTTCTGGAACTGATGGGCTGATCATTTACACTGCAATTTTGAGCAGGCACCACGGGAACCGACCGCTCTGGTTTAAATCAATATTTCAGATAACGGAACCCGGAACAGCTGGCATGCCGGCTGCGTCATCAACGTATTTTCCAAGCCTCACATTTTCCTATCGGGCATTATTCCGGCGAAACCGATTTATATAAATCTTGCCCAAGATCCCCATATGGTCTAAATGTCAAGTTGGTGTTTGATAAGGTATACCAACTGTTAAGGAGAAAGTGGTCATGCTGAACAGTGTCAAATTGCAAAGTTTCGGCCCCCTGGGTGAGGTTGCCTGGAAAAACCTTGGCCCCATCAATTTAATAATTGGGGAAAACGGTTGCGGCAAGACCATTTTACTAAAAGCACTATACAGTTCAATGCGAACACTGGAGGCATATAAGCGAGGGGATGAACGACGCACTGCCGCCGAAATCCTCACCGACAAGCTTTACTGGACCTTCCAGGTCGACAAAATCGGTGATCTTGTTTCAAAAGGAGCCGATACTCCCCTTTCCTGCGCCGTTACCCTTGATCACCACGAGTTTCGCTTCGGCTTTGGCAAAGATACGACCAAGAAGATATCATCCCTTGAAAACCACGTCCAGCCGCGCGACAAGAACTCGATCTTCCTGCCTGCAAAGGAGGTTCTCTCCCTCCACCACATCATTCTCAAATCGCGTGAACAGGACAAGTCATTCGGCTTCGACGACACCTATCTCGATCTTGCGCGAGCCTTGAGGCAGCCCCCCATCGCAGGAAGTGTCGACACCGAATTTTCTAAATCACGCAAACACCTGGAAAGCATTCTCGGCGGAAAAGTGGAATATGACGAGGCCTCCGCCCGTTGGCTGTTCAAGAAGGGGAATCAAAAATTTCCTATCGGTGTCACAGCCGAGGGTATAAAGAAAATTGCAATCCTCGACACTCTCTTAGGCAACCGTTACCTCGAACCGGGATCGGTTGTTTTTATCGATGAGCCCGAGTCGGCCCTGCACCCGACAGCAATCTCCAAGCTGTTGGATATCGTAAGCGTACTGACTGAGTGTGGTATCCAGTTTTTCCTGGCGAGTCATTCCTATTTCGTGGTTAAAAAACTATTCTTAATTGCCCAGGAAAAAGGCATGTCCGTTCCGGTTGCCACCACCGGAAACGGCGGATGGCGATATTTCGATTTAAAGGACGGAATGCCGGACAATCCGATCATCGAGGAATCCATCCGTCTCTACAGGGAGGAAGTGGAGTTGGCACTGAAATGACCACATTACCCATCAATGAATCCGGAATGACATTCGGCCCCTTTCCTCCAGGTCACTGTTTCTATATTGAGGAAAGCGAAATATACAAAAGGGTTCAACACGGCGTTCAAATGGCGGAATTCCTGCTGCTGCGCCCCAGTCCCGACAAACCGCCCACGATCTGGATAATCGAGGCCAAATCCAGTACCCCCAGGCCTGAAACACAACCCAACTTCGATACCTTTATCCAGGAGATAAGAGACAAACTTACCAATGCCCTGTCTCTGGGTCTGGCCGCCTGCCTGAATCGCCACCCCAACCAGGGCAACGATATTTCCGAAGTCTTCAGGGAGCTGGACCTATCCGCAACGCAGTTCAGATTAATTCTTGTCGTCAACGGTCACAATGCCGCCTGGCTTCCTCCCTTGAGGGATGCGCTTGTCAATGCGCTTCGCACAACAACAAAGCTCTGGGCTTTATCCCCCAACGCCGTTGTGGTGATCAACGATGAGATTGCCAGATCATACAACCTGATCTCCTGATCTAAGCCGGGCAATTACTATTTCGCTCCGCAGAAGTGCGCCATCTCCCATGGAAATTACTCAATCTTCATCTGTTCCACAACTTTCCACCATTTACATTTCGTTACAAAACAATACAAAAAGCCAACAGACCTTAGGACCTTTTCACGATAGCATCCGGTCACTTTAATGGGAATTTACTCTGTTTCGTGAAAGGAACCTTCGTGTCGCTTAAACCCTTCCATAAAGGGGCTCCCGGCCTGTTGTTCGGCATGTGTCTCATGCTGTTATGGCTGCTCGTCGTCTCGGGATGTTCTTCGGCCCGGCGATTTGCCTTAAAACCCGTTGCAGTGGAACCTCCGGAAAGCTATTCCACCGAAGTGGATTTTGCCGGCGCCGGGGAGTTGGACGGTTGGGCGGATACGTTTGCCGACAGGGAACTTGCGCGGCTTATCAGCGAGGCTCTTTCCGGCAACCTTTCCCTGCGGCTTGCCCTGAGCCGTATCTCCGCCGCAAGGCTTGCGGCGGAGGATGCCGCTTCCGAACGCCGTCCAAGCCTTTCCGCCGGCATTCAAACGAATCGTTCCCGAAGCGTTTCCGAGTCTGACGGGAAAACCCATTCCGAAACCGGCTCTACCCACGGTCTCTCCCTTGACCTTTCATGGGAGGCGGATCTCTGGGGAAGACTGGCGGAATCGGCGGATGCGGCCGACGCGGAACTCCAGGCAACGGCGGCGGATCTCCGGGCCGCCCGTTTGTCCATTGCCGGCCGGACGGCCCGGGCATGGTTCGACCTCACCGCAGCAAGGCTACAGGCGGAGCTGGCCCGGGAGGTGGAGGAGAGCTATTCCCGCAGCCGGAAAATTCTAGAACGGAGGTACCGGACCGGGCTGAATACGGCACTGGACCTCAACCTCGTCAAGAGCAGCGAGGTCGAAGCCCGCAGTCAGCGGCTTCTGGCGGAGCAGACGGCGGCTGCCCGCTCAAGGAGCCTCGAGATTTTACTGGGAAGATACCCGGAAGGCGGCATTGAAGGCGGAAAGAAGCTGGAGCCGCTCCGGAATCCCGTACCCACGGGGCTCCCTTCGGACCTGTTGAACAGGAGGCCGGATATTGTTTCCGCACGGCTCAAGGTACTTGCCGCCGACCTTAGGACGGGCGCTTCGGAAAAGGCTCGGCTTCCCAAAATCACCCTCACCGCAGGCAGCGGCATTTCGAGCGGCGAGCTTAAAAATCTGGTTCGGGCGGATTACCTGTTCTGGAACCTTGTGGGGGGGCTCACCCAGCCCCTGTTCGATTCGGGAAGAAGAAAACGGGCCGTGGAAACAGCGGAAAACGCGGCGGAGCAGGCCTGGATCGACTACTCCAACATTACTCTTTCGGCATTCAGGGAGGTGGAAACGGCCCTCGATGCCGAAAGCCGCCTGGGGGCACGGGAGGAAAATCTGAGGATTGCCCTTGCCGTTGCAACGGCAGCCGACAAGCAGGCATGGCGGCAATATCTTGCGGGCGATACGGAGATCATCACCGTGCTGGATTCCCGCAGGAGGGTTCTCGATGCCAGGACGCGCCTTGTCCATGTGGGGGCGGAAAGACTTCGCAACCGGGTCGATCTTTACCTTGCCCTTGGCGCTTCTCCTTTTCCACCCGAAGATAAGGAGACGCCGGCAACTTGACCGAACGGCGGGAAAGCCGTTTGGCTTTGCGAACAATGACGGCAGTTAAATACGCGAATCAACCGGAACTTGATCTATCCATTCTTATTAGGGTTCCGTTTTTTGCAAACTGCTGTTCTTGACTCAAATATCGAGATTCGCGACAATTTCCCCGAAACATGCCGCGAAACCGTGCTTTAAGCGCTCAAACCGTGCGGAAACGGGAGTCTTTTTAAGGGATGTGCGAGCATTTCGGAATAAAAGTCAAAAGTTGAGTTCTTATTTGCCGGGTCAACATCGGACATATTGAGAAACCGGTCGGTTTACAAGAGAACAGCCTGTTTCTGCTGTTTTTCGTTACCAGAGGAGATTTTATGAAAATCCGATTTCGCTATTTACTACCCGTGTTGATTTTATGCGCCGCCGGCGCATGGTATCGGGCACTGGCGGGCAGGACCGCTCCACCGGAAACCACGCCGGCCACAGTGAAAACACCCGAGGTGGAAGTCCAGGCCGTTCAGTTTCAGACCTTGCGGCCCGAAATATCGGCATACGGAACAGTTACCCCCGCAACCGAGGCAACCCTGACGGCGGAGGTAACGGGCAGCGTGATCAGGGTTGGCAAGGCCTTTCATGTCGGGGGTGTATTTCGGAAAGGTCAGGTCATGGTGGAGGTGGAAAAATCCGATTACAAGGCCGCTGTTGCCGAGGCAGAGGCGGCCCTTGCACGGGTTCGCAGGGAGCTTGCCTCGGAAATGGAGCGTGCGCGTCAGGCTGAAATCGACTGGCGGGATCTCGGCCGCGGCACGCCAACGGATCTCGCCCTCAGAAAACCACAGTTAAAGGAAGCGGAAGCACAGGTCCGGGCAGCCGAAGCCGGCCTCGAAAGGGCAAGGCGCAACCTTTCCAGGACAAAGATTCGTGCCCCCTTTACGGGGCTGGTAACCCGCCGGAACGTGACCCTTGGCGGCTATGTTTCCTCCGGCAGCAGCGTGGCCACCCTTGCAGGGCTGGACAGTGCCGAAATCCGCCTGTTGGTCCCGGCCTCGGATGCGGCCCTGCTTGATCTGCCCAGAACCGACCTTGCCGAGAACGGCATATCCACGGCCGCCACAAGCAGCAAAGGCACCAAAGAAGGAAGAGACAACGGAGTCAGCAGGGCAAATGCCGCCAACGGCCGGGAAGAGAAATCAAGGGTTAACAAAAGGCAACCCCGAGGGAAACCCCTCCAATATGCCCGAAACACCCGCACCGGAGAAAAATCGTCCTTCTATCTCAAAAACCAACCCCATACAGCCGAAAACCCACCATATCGGGATGAGGAGGGCCGAACCGTCACCTTCAGACTCCCGGGAAAAGACCAACCCCACACCTGGAGCGGCACTATCGTCCGCACCGAGGGCAGCGTGGACCCCGCAACCCGGCTGCTCTGCGTGGTGGCGAGGATAGGCGACCCGTACGGCATCCATACCCCAAACAGCTCCCTGCCCCAGCTTCTCTTCGGCAGTTTTGTGTCGGCAAGGATTCCGGGCGCCGCCGTGGAAAATGCGGTGGCCCTTCCGCCCCACCTCGTGGGGGAAACGGGAAAGGTCTGGACCGTGGCCAGGGGGGACAGGCTGCGACTCAAACCCGTGAACGTGCTCAGGCGGGAACAGGATCGGGTGATCGTCACGGGCGGCCTGTCGCCTGCTGAACAGATCTCGAAGATACGATTCCCGGAGGGGATGGAGGGCAGATTTGTTATCATCCGAAACCTGAACGCCGACCCAACGGGTGCCGCCTTTGCCGATTCAGCGGCAGGCTACGATGTCAATGCCGATGTCGCCGTGGATACCGACACCTTTGCCGATATCGAGTACAACGCGGGCGACGATACGGAAGTCTGGGGAGACCGCTCATGATCAAGGAAGAAAAGGGCCTTATCAGCTGGTTTACCGGCAATCCCGTCGCGGCCAACCTCCTTATGGCCCTGATCATCATCGCGGGCCTGCTCACGGCCGTTGATATCCGAAAGGAGAGCTTTCCGGACCTGACGGCCAAGGCCGTGAACGTTTCAGTGACCTATCCGGGGGCAACCCCGACCCATGTGGAGGACGGGGTTCTCCTGAAGATCGAAAGCGCCCTCAAGGGGCTGGAGGGCGTAAAAAGGATCACGGCAACGGCATACGAAGGCGGCGGCTCCGTTCGCATCGAGGCTTCGAACCATACGGATATGACAAAGTTCAAGGAGGAGATCCGCTCACGGGTGGACGGTGTTGCGGGTTTTCCCGCCGATGCGGAAACCCCTGAGATTTCCGAAGAGGTGATGAAGACCCAGGTGCTCTGGGTCGCCCTTTCCGGGGATATGGGGGCCGGGGGGATGAAGAAACTGGCGGAACGCATCAAGGACCGGCTGGCGGAAGAGATGGGCATCAGCCAGGTGGAGATCGAGGGGATCCGTGAACCGGAGATCACCATCGCCGTGGACGAGGAAACCCTTATCGCCTACGGCCTCTCCCTGGAAACCGTTGCCGGGGCCGTTAGGAACGCCACCGTGGAGCTCTCCGCCGGCACCCTGAGGACGGACGGCGGGGAGATCCGCATCGCAACCGGGGAAAAGCCCCTTACGGCGGACGATTTCCGGCGGATTCCGGTGATCACCCAAAGGGGCGGGGCGCGGGTTCTTGTTTCGGACCTTGCAACGGTCACGGACGGATTTGCCGAGGGGGAGGAGTTTCTGCGGGTGAACGGAACGACTGCGGTGGGGCTCCAGATCTTCCGCACCGGGGAGCAGAGCACCCTTGACGTGGCAAGGGATGTGCGGGCCTTCGTGGACGGGATCCGGCCCGATCTTCAGGACTCCGTGAACATCCACATCCTGGCCGACACCTCCGTGATGCTGAAGAGCCGGATCGACCTGATGCTCCGGAACATCACCATGGGAACGGCCCTGGTCTTCCTCTCCCTTGCCCTCTTCCTCAGGGTGCGCATCGCCTTCTGGGTGATGGCCGGCATCCCGGTCTGCTTCCTGGGCACCCTCTGGCTCATGCCGATGAGCGGAGCCACGGTGAACATGGTCACCTTGTACGGGTTTATCCTGGTCCTGGGGATCATGGTGGACGACGCCATCGTGGTGGGGGAGAGCGTCCATGCCGAGATAAGCGAAAACGGCCCCGGCCCCCTTTCCGCCGTCCGGGGAACCCGCCGGGTTGCCGTGCCCGTGACCTGCGGCGTGCTCACCACGGTGGCGGCCTTTCTGCCCATGCTGGGAATACCCGGGGTGAACGGAAAACTCTGGGCCGGGATCGCCTGGGTGGTGATCCTGGCCCTCCTCTTCTCCCTCCTGGAGTCCAAGCTGATCCTGCCGGCCCATCTGGCACGGATACGACCCGAAAAGGAAGGCCCCAAAACCTTCTTCTCCCGCCTGCAGGATATTGTGGACCGTACCCTCGCGGATTTTCTCCAGAGGTGCTTCCGGCCCCTTATCCGCCTTTCGCTGGAATATCGCTATATCACCTTCTCCCTCTTTATTGCCGTTATGGTGATCGCCGCAGGTTGCCTCAAGGGGGGAATCGTGCGGGTGGTGTTCTTTCCCCAGGTGGAATCGGACATCCTCGAGGCCGAGATGGAGATGGCCGCCGGCACGCCCCGGAAAGCGTTCCTTGCCGCCGCCGCGAAGATCGAAGCGGCGGCAAAAGAGGTCAACAGGGCCTTCCTCGGAGAGAACCGGGCGGACAGCCCGCCCATCAAGGCCGTTCTGAGCTACACCACGGACACCCGGAAGGTGGGATACTTCGTTGAACTCTCCCCCAACGAGACAAGGCGCTTGACCGCCGAGGAGATCATGGGGCGCTGGCGAAAGGCCGTTGGAACCATACCGGGGGTCACCCGCCTGAGCTTCTCCGCCGGGTTCGACGATCAGGGCAGCCCCATCCACTTCCGGCTCACGGGCGCGGATTACAGGAAACTCGCAGCGGCCGGCGAAGAGGTTCGGGAGGCATTGAAGGGATATGCCGGCGTCACCGATATCCGGGATTCGGTGAGCTCCGGAAAACCGGAGATCCGGCTCCTTCTGAAACCCGGTGCCGAGGCCCTGGGCATCACCCGAATGGACCTTGCGCGCCAGATCCGCCAGGGGTTTTACGGCGCCGAGGTGATGAAGCTTCAGCGGGGCCGGGACGAGATCAAGGTGCAGGTTCGCTACCCCGAATCCCGCAGAAGGTCCCTGGCGGACCTGACCGCCATGCGGGTGCATCTCCCGGACGGGCGCGCCCTGCCCTTTTCGGCCGTGACAAGCGTCCGGATGACCCGGACGCCGGCCGAAATCATCCGCGTGAACGGAAAAAGGGAGATCTCCATTGAGGCCGGGGTTGAAAAGGGGCGGATCTCCCCGGCGGAGGTGATCTCCGAGATGGAGAAGAAGGTGCTGCCGAAGATCCTCGCGCGCTACCCCGGCATCCGTTACGCCATGGGGGGAGAGGCCGAGGAGCAGGCCCTCACCCTGGGGAGCATGCAAAAGAACGCCCTTCTCGCCCTTCTCCTGATCTACGCGCTTATGGCCGTCCCCCTGAAATCCTACGTTCAGCCGCTCCTGATCATGGCGGCCATCCCCTTCGGCGTTGTGGGGGCGATCCTGGGGCATCTCCTGTTCGGACTTCCCCTGAGCATCCTTTCCATGCTGGGGATCATCGCCCTTTCCGGCGTGGTGGTGAACGACTCCCTGGTCCTCGTGGAGGGGGTGAACCGTGAGCGGGAGAAAGGGCTTTCCCTCGATCGGGCACTGGAGGAAGCCTGCGCCAGGAGGTTCCGGCCCATTCTCCTCACCTCGGTCACCACCTTTCTGGGGCTGGTGCCCATGGTCATGGAGAGGAGCCTCCAGGCACAGTTTCTTATTCCCATGGCCGTGGCCCTTGCCTTTGGAATTCTCTTTGCAACGGGGATCACCCTGATTCTGATCCCCACGCTTTACAGGATCGGCGGGGACGCGGCCGCCCTTTTCAGAGGAGGCAAGGGCGGGCGATTTTCCCTTCCCGCGAGCGCAAGGGAGGCCTCATCGAATGGATAACCCACTGGAAGTAAAAGCGTATTTCGCAGCCTTCGCATATCTTCTTTACAATTATCACGGATTATATGATGATCGGTAAATTTTACGGGAAATTCATACCGGGGCTTTCGCTGCTCCGGAAAAGGTCCCTGCCCAGGGAAAAGGACGGACAAGAGGAGAACATGACCGATTCATCACATATCCTGATAGTTGAAGACGACGACCGACTGGCCCGCCTGATCAGCGCTTATCTTGTCCGGGAGGACTTCCGGGTCACCGTGGTCGACCGGGGAGACACGGCCCCGGCCGCGATCCTGGATGAGAACCCCGACCTGGTGATACTGGACCTGATGCTTCCGGGCAAGGACGGACTCACCATCTGCCAGGAGGTTCGGCCCCATTTTGCGGGGTTTATCCTGATGCTCACCGCCCGGGAGGACGATATGGACGAGGTGGTGGGGCTCGAGGTGGGGGCCGACGACTATGTCAAGAAACCGGTGGACCCCAGGGTGCTGCTTGCGCGGATCCGCGCGATCCTGCGCCGCAAGCCCCCCGTGGACCTCTCCGAAACCCCGGAAAGCGAGGATGCCGGAGAGTCCCTTCCACTGGTGTTCGGCAGCCTGACCATCCGGATCACCGCGTTCCAGGTTCTGCTGGACGGGGATGCCGTGACCCTGACCACCACCGAGTTCGACCTCCTCCTGCTCCTGGCCCGCAACGCCGGGAACATTCTCAGCAGGGACTTCCTTCACCGGGAGTTGAGGGGTGTGGACTACGACGGCCTGGACCGGTCCGTGGACATGGGGGTTTCCCGGCTGCGGAAAAAACTCGGGGACGACCCCAAATCCCCCAGGCGCATCAAGACCGTCTGGGGAAAAGGTTATCTGTTCGTGGAGGAGGCCTGGTAGGCCGTTAAGGAGTTGTCTTGCGTCGTATTTTTCTTTCGTTTTATCTGTTTGTTCTCACCGTGCTGACCCTGTTGTATTTCCTGGTGGGGCCCATCGGCAATTGGTACCTGGAGACTTACCTGCGGGATGAGATCGATGTCCATATGACGGATCTCACCCGGGGAATTTTTTACATGATCGAGAGCGATCTGGCCCTTTACCCGGAATCCGGGTGGCCGGAGCGGATTCAAGCCCTCCAGCCGCGATTCGGTTATCCCATTTCCGTTACCGCCCTTGCAAAGGCAAGCGAAACCCCCGTTGAAAGGCAGCGGCTGCGCTCCGGTGAGTTCGTGTTTCGAAACGACAGCGAGTACATCCTGGCAAGGGCGGGCCAGTCGGATCAGGTCATTGTCATGGGGCCGTTGCCGAATTTCGACGACACGATCAGCATCAAAACATTCGAGGCCGTTGTAAGGATTATCGTCCTCCTCTTCGTGGGCCTCCTCTCCCTTGTCTGGGGATTGCCCTTCTGGAGAAACCTCAATGCCGTTTCGGCGGCCGCCGGCAAATTCGGCAAGGGGGAGTTCGGTGCCAGGGCCGAGGTCATGCGCTTCTCCTCCCTGAAGCCCCTGGCGAACGCCTTCAACGCCATGGCGGAACGTATCCAGCGGCTTATCGGCTCCCACAAGATGCTTCTCAACGCCGTCTCCCACGAGTTCAGGACCCCCATCTCACGGATCCGCTTCGGCATCGAAATGGCCGAATCCCCCGATCCCGCCGAACGAAAGCTGTACCTCGAGGAGATCGCAAGGGATGTGGACGACCTGGACGGCCTGGTATCGGAACTTCTGACCTACACCCGCTTTGATCGCGAACGGCCCGAACTTCTCTTCGAGGAGCTGCCCGCCGCCCAGTGGCTCTCCGCCGCCGTGGAACGTACCCGGGGCGCCCACGGCAATATCCGGTTTCATATTCACGAAGAAGATCTCCCGGCGACCGTGCCGGGGGATGCCCGCTACCTCACCCGCGCCCTGGAAAACCTCCTCTCCAACGCGGCCCGCCACGCCCGCACCCTTGTGGACGTGAGGCTTACCATGGAAAAGGGGAAATGCCTTGTCCGGGTGGAGGACGACGGCCCCGGCATCCCCGAAGCGGAGCGTAAACGGATCTTCGATCCCTTTGTGCGACTGGACGAGAGCCGCAACCGGAACTCCGGGGGCCGGGGCCTGGGCCTTGCCGTGGTGCGGCAGATCATGGAGTGGCACGGGGGGAGCGCGGAGGTCGATGCCGCGCCTTCCGGCGGTGCCCGGTTCACCCTGGCATTTCCGGGAAAATCAAAGTAGACGTTTTTGCCGGCATTCACCTTCGGGCGGTTTGTCCCTGTTTCACCTTATACTCATCTCTCAATGGGCCAAACCTCCGAGACACATATCCGACGACAATCCCGGTGCAACGGGCACCCGTTTCCGATTCACTCGGGAGCCGCCCCATCTCAATCCTGTTCAGTCCGTTGGATTCGTGCCCTCTACCCCGAGCCTCCACAGGCCGGGCGACGATACGGCCATAAGCTCACATGGCGACAGCAAAAAGCAAACCGACCGTACCCGTTTCTCCCGGAAATCCATGCCCAACAACTCAATCCCCCCACGATACCAACGCTTTCCCCAACCGACCAAAATATCGGCCCTCCCAAAAATGCGGAACCGGTTTTCCAAGCCAAATTCTATTATCGAACACATGCGTCGCTTCCGAAGCTCCAAAATTGGTGGTACTTTTGGCGAATCTATGATTTAATCATACAAAATCCCGCACGACCGTTTAATTTTTCACACGCCATTTTTGGTATTCTTCGATGCGTGTCACCATGCTCGCCGGGGAATAATCGGACCATTCCGCCGGTTCGGGAAACCCTTTCCCCGGCATGGGAAATGGAACTTATCGCCCATGACAGACACGTCCAACACTCAGCCTCCAAGGCAGACAGATCCGGATACCCGGCGTGACAATCCCCTCGATCATCTCCCGAGCCCCGGCACGGATCTAAAAGCCGTCGCCGGAGCCGTCGGCTGGCTGGCGGGCGCCATGTCCGGAGTGGTTGCCCTCCTGTATGCGGTGGGGTTTCTCTCCGCCAAGGCACATCTCAGCATGCTGGGAATCGAGCTGTATTCCGGCGCGAGAGCCGGGGCCCATGTGGAGATCGGAGCCAAGTTCTTCTATATAACGGCGATCATTCTTTTTGAGGGGCTCATGAATCTGGGGCGCACCGCCCTGCCGGCTCTGGCCGTTCTGCTGATCCCGCTGCTTCTCGCCGCCGGCTGCATTATTGCCGTTGTCGCACGAATCCGGCGCCGGAGCATAAAGGATATGCTGCGGGACCTCTTCACCCCGGGTGATAAAGAGAGGTCATCCGGACTTCACGCCCGGATTTTTTCATGCTGCCTGCTTGCCCTGCTGCTGATCTGGGGAGGCAGCCAGTACCGGAACGTTTTCACGCCGCTGCAAATTTCCGGCGTGCTCCACATCTCTTGCGAAAACGTCACGAACGACGCCCCGGGCAGTTCCCCGGCCACCCTTCTGGCCTGCAAGATCCGCAACCGTGATCGCAGCGTACCGAGGACATACTATGCAGGTCTGGTGAACCTTGTTTTCTGGCTCTTTCTCGCCGCGGTGCCCTTTCGCCACATATTTCTCGGACACGGCGCATCCCGGCTGTTCTATATTCCCCTCGTGATCATGTTCACCATCTACTTCCTGGTACTGCCCCTCACCTACGGCGCCCTTGTGATACCCAACGATTTTTCCAGGGTGAACGTCCACACAAAAAAGAAATCAGAGATACGGATTCCAGCCGGTCCCTTTTACCTGATCCACCGGGGAGAAAAATCCATGATTCTCTGGCACGCCGGCAAAACGGCATCCTATGTGATCCCACTTTCCGAGGTAACGACGCTGGAAGTAACCGGCCGTGCCTCCCTGTTTTCTCCCCCCAACTCGACTACCGATTCAGATCACGTTTCAAGCCCCGACTCATCCTGTGCTTCAGCTCACGTTTCCCCCCCCGACCCAGCCTCCGACCCAGATCCCGATTCAAGCCATGACTCAGCCACTGCTTCAGCTCACGTTGCACCTCCCGACTCAGCTCACGTTTCAAACCCTGATTCAGCAACCGGCTCAGTTCACGGGTCAGGCCCTGATTCAACCCTCT
>PPCM01000434.1_pt1 | contig 40033 bp, 30 predicted proteins | sample 1555541 | NCBI WGS metagenome assembly PPCM01 (sample SAMN05284479, study PRJNA326546) | Marine sediment metagenome, whole genome shotgun sequencing project. | isolation source: marine sediment | place: Germany: Wadden Sea | collected 2012-09-05
TTGCCAAGGACAGCTTTGAGGACTGCGTAAACAAAAAATCCAAGGGCGACATCAATTCCTATCATGAAAAGATTTACGCTGAACTGAAGCTGGCCCACGAAGTCTACCGCGATAAAGCGACCATCCTGCGCGGAGCATACGCACTGGCTCCGTTCGTACGTATTGTGGAAGAAATCCGGGCCGACATCATCGAATACCAGACCCGCAACGGGATGCTGCTCAGTGCGGACCTGCCCAAAGTTGCCAGCTACGTTCTGCAAGGCGGCAGTGCCCTGCCAGATGCCTTCTGCCGCATGGGATCACGGCTGCATCACCTGCTTGTCGATGAATTTCAAGATACCAGCCTCGCCCAATGGCAGGCCATGATTCCACTGGCGGTGGAATGTTTATCCAAGGCAGGCAGCCTCTTCTATGTCGGTGACATTAAGCAGGCTATTTACAGTTGGCGCGGAGGCCGTTCCGAACTTTTCGATGAAGTCGGACAGGACCCGGAACTGAACATGCTTTCCGAATTTATCCCGGCCAATCTAGATTACAACTGGCGCAGTCTGGAACATGTTATCGGATTCAATAACGATTTTTTTGATGCGTTGGCGGATTATGATGTCGCCATCGAACTTTCGGAAAAGCTTTATCCCAACGGACCGCAGGAACAGCAGATTGAACTGGCCCAGCGCATTTCACATTCATTTGACAAGGCATCTCAGCAACTGCCGCCCAATCAGGACCGCACCGGGGGCTATGTAAGGCTGCAACGCGTATTTGCCTCAAGCGCGGCTGAAATTGTGGAGGAAACCCGCCGCAACTTCGACCAGCTCATGGAAGAATTACTGCCGAGCCGCGAATACCGTGATATTTGCGTGCTGGTCCGCTCCAATGGACACGCTCAACTTGTCTGCGACTGGCTGGTGGAAAAGTCCATCCCGGTAATTACCGAGAACAGCCTGCAACTGGACCGCCACCCCATCGTGCGCCAGATGGTTTCACTGCTTAAATTTCTTGATTACCCGCAGGACGACCTTGCTTTTCTGGAATTTATCTGCGGGCAGGAAATTTTCGGAACTATCTCTGATATTTCCCATGAAGACCTTTTCGAATGGTTGTCCAGGCGCGACAAAGGCCCGCTGCACCGCCGCTTTTCCGAGCAATACCCTGATTTCTGGAACACGCACATTTCTCCTTTCCTGCGCAAGTCGGGGCTGATGACCCCTTACGACCTTGCCAGTGAGATGGTCAGCCGCTTCAGGCTCATCGAAATCTACCCGCAGGACGAATTGTACATCCGCCGGTTCCTTGAGGTGGTTCACCTTGCCGAGGAAAAACGGGGCACTTCGCTGGCCGCATTCCTCGACTTCTGGGAGCTGTCCTCCGCCGAGGAAAAAGTGCCCTTGCCGGAATCGGTAAATGCGGTGCGTATCATGACCATCCACAAATCCAAAGGTCTGGAATTTCCGGTCATTGTTGTGCCCTTCCATAGTTGGTCAGTGTCCGGTCCGGATACTTCGCTGGCTGATATCGAAGTGGACGGACAAACCATGCTCACCCCCATGAGCAGTGCGCTGGGTGATATTTATTACGAAAACCGAACCCGCATGTTCAGCGAACAGCTCAACCTGCTTTATGTGGCATGGACACGCGCCGGGCAGGAACTTTATGGGTTCCTGCCGTCTGAAAAGACACGCGGCGTCACTCCGGCCCTTGCAGCAATCGAGCTGATCCTCGAAGATAAATTCAATGATCTTGGATTACTGGAATACGGAATCAAACCGCAGACAACAGCTACCGAGCCTGAAAAGACTGTCACTGTCGAGCCTGAATCGTGCGACGATTTCTGCACTGTAGAAGATGATCTTTCAGCCCTGCCAGAAGCGGAACTCATGGGCTGGCTACCGAGGCTGCGCGTCTACCGCCACAACCTCGAAGACTATTCCTACGATGCACGAATGCGAGGCGAACTGGCTCACAATGCCATGGAAAATCTGATCCTCACCGGAAACGACGAAGCCGACTGCCGCCGCAGTGCCGAAGCCGCCTTTGCAAAGTTCCCGGCTGTAACAGAAGAGGAAGACGTGCTTGTCCCGCAAGTAACTGACATGGCCCTCTGGGCTTTGTCCGAACCGGATGTGCGCACGGCAATTGAGCGCGGCAGGCCCGAAGTCGCAATAATGGACTCTAAAGGCGAAACGCACCGCGCAGACCTGCTGCTCCTGGAAGATAAACGGGCACTGGTCGTGGAATACAAAACCGGGCAGCCCTCACCGGAAAATGAAAAACAGGTCAAAAGATACCTGAAGCTGCTGCGTGAAATGTATGGCGATGAAAAAGAATTACGCGGTTTACTGGTATATCTGGACGGTAAATTCACAAGAGAAATCAATTTATGATGCGCTGCGCGTATTATTGAAGTGATTTCGCCTCCGGCGGCCAGAGAAACTTTTTGTAAAAAGTTTCTCTGGACTCTTCAAAAACTTTTAATCGTTTTAACCTGTCAGTTCTTTAAATATTTTGCGCTTTTAATGCGAAGCGGCGAAGCCCTACTAAAAAGTTTTGGGATTCTTAAACCCTTTTTCCAAAAGGGTTTAAGGCCCCCGGCAGGGCCCGCCGGGAGGCAATACATGGCAAAAAGTATTTTCATATCTATTCTTGAGAAAGACGAGGCCAAGGGTAAGGGGCTGTTCCAGACAGTCACCCGTTACGGCTTGGGCGTGAACGGTCATTTCTGGTCGGACAATCTGGAAAAGATGGAATGGGCCGGGCCGATTGGCGAGTTGGAGAAGCCGGAGGTCGGCGTCTGGCTGATCAAGGGCAGCAAGGCCAGCTATGAAAACCCGGACATCCGTTTCGGTCTGGGCTTGTTGGCAGCGGCGGTGCAGGCCCGGCGCGGGCACGGTTTTCCGATCCTTTGCATCTGTGATGACGGCGAGCTTGATCCGGCGACTTTGCCGACCATGCTGCGCGGTGTGGAAATTGTGGATGAATCCAAAATGGGCGCAAAGCTGGCGGCCAAGGCCAACATGCCGATCAGGAAAATTGAGGCCGAATACCGTTTTGATCTTTATCCCCTGCCCAGTCTGGGATTGTGGGTTGAAGTCGGTCCTGCTCCGGGCCATGCGTGGAAAGGCGCACTGCTGGGAGTTAGCGACGGCGACATAGCAGCCCACGGCGTGGGGCCAGCCGGACAGTTGCCGGAAAAATGCGTGCTCAATTATCCCATGAAGGGCTTGAAAATGGAAATGGGCGGCAAGGATTTCATCGGCTGGGCGGTGAAAAACGAACTGGCCGAAAACGAATCATACTTCGTCAAAGTAACCGGAACCCCGGATGCACTGATCTTCGGTGAATTCCCGGACGGCGATGACGCAGAGTTTTATTCACTGCAGCTTAAGTAATATATGCCTGCTTCCTCTACTTGGAAGACGTTTTGGCCATGCTCCGCATATAGCTTACAGTGAATTTCTTTGGAATTAACATCAGCGAAGCTTAATAAAAGGTTTTGGGATTCTTAAACCCTTTTGCAAAAGGGTTTAAGCCGCCGGAGGCGAAATCTGTTTATCAAAACGCGAAGCGCATCAAATAATTTTTTTACCAATTAAAACCAAAACTGACTGGCGCGGCTCCGGGCAGGATTTCCGGTCCGGGCGTGAGCGAGATTTCAAGGAGAACCGAATCTGTGGACGGTTCTCCTTTTTTTATGCTCAGGTCGTAAGGTTCCGGGTAGCCCTGTTGTTGCAGGAGCAGGGCGACCGCTTCGGTCAACTGCGGTTCAAGATCAGTGAACTCTTTGCGCTTCTCTGTGGATAGCTGGATCAGAAAATGGATCAGCCTTGAAAGATAGAACCGCAGATTTGCCGGACCGCCATCAATGGATACCGCTCCAAGCAGGAAAGCCTGATCACCGCTGAATGCAAAGGTGTTGATCCCGGCTAACCGGAAATCTTTGATCCGTTCGGTGTAGAGGGGCGGATTAACCGGGCTGGGGTCGCGTCCTTCGGTGAGGGACAAGCCCTCCAGACGGGTACTGGAATGGTTTGCGAAGAGGGTCGCCCTGCCGTTCTCGGCAAGACTGCGCGCGCAAAGGGCCGCTGTTCCCCAGACTGAGCTGACCCAGAGCGGGTCCGGCTCGGACAGTGAAGATGTGAAGTCGCCTTCAGGCTTGTGCATGGTCCGGCCCATTATTTCCCCGGCACAACCGATCACCCAACCGGCCGCTGACTGCTGGCGCAGGGTTTTCCAGCGTCCGTATTCCGCACCTTCAAGCTGCGTGGGGACGAAGGGTAAGCGGTCAATTCCGGCCCAGCTTCCGATTTCAAAGAATTTCGGTCCGAAATCGACCAGTGCAGGAGTTAGAGTTTGTTCAGAAAAATTCATGACTTTATCTAATATTTCTATAGATATTGGAGAGTTGCTTAGGCTGTGGTCGAGCAGTGTCATGTCGGGCGGTGAAGTGCTGAGGGTTTCGGTGAGCTTCTCGATTACCGCGAGCAGATTGCTTTCAGATACAGGCACGAGGATGAATTCAACATTGCATTTGCTGCCGGAAGGAACCTGCCGGGCCACGAGTTCCAGTCCCCGCCAAGCTGATTCCATTTTCCTGAAATCCGGATCGCTGAAGATGGCCTGCAAGAGATTGCTTCGGGATTGATTGCCCTGATCGGTGTCGGGTTGCTGCGGTTGACCGCTGTCGACCATGGACAGGATGTCGTCCAGAATTGCGGCCTCTTTCGGGTCCGGGATACTTGCTTGTGCAGGGTGGTGTTCTTTTTCCAGCTGCTCGGCGATTGTTTTGAAAGCCGGAAGCCTTTTGATGTTCTTGGGCCGGAAGTCAGCCATCCTGCTGATGGAGATACTGATGGATGCAGCAGGGAATATTTTTTGGTCCAGCGGGATATCCAAAGTGGGGTTCAGCTCGGCAAGGGCCTGATCAACGGAAAGTGTGTCGGTTGTGATGGATGGGGGGTGATCGGTTTCAAGGGCAGGAGAAAAAGGGGCCAGGGCCAGAATTTTAAAAGGGGCCAGTTCGATATGCATGAAGACCTCGCTGGGGTTATATTGCGGATATAAATTAAAACCATATTAGCGCAGTTCGGTCTTTCGAGGCAATAAAGTGTTTCTCTTTTGTTCTTAAATAGTATCAGTCGTCGACATAAATTTATTTTCAGTGTAAATTGGTATTAATTGCTGAAATCTCTTTTGGTGGCTCCAACTATGCAATCGGAGGGCGGATTGTGCGTGGCAGATTAGTGATACCCCTGATAATCATGCTGGTAGCGGTTTGCGGCTGTGGCGGAAATAATAAACCGGTGAATCCTACAACGGTGACAACCCCGGCTTCAAGCCCGGACCAGATGAAATGGACTTATCAGATTAACGCCATTTCCTTTAAACTTGGTGTGGATAAGAACCTCAATGAATATGACGGAGCACCCCATTCCCTGCTGCTCTGTTTTTACCAGCTTTCAAATCTCAGCAAATTCAATGAACTTGCCGGGACTTCCACCGGAATGGAAAAACTGTTCAACTGCACCAGCTTTGATCCCAGCGTTACGCAGGTCAAGCGCGAATTCGTGCAGCCCGGGCGTAATTCGACCATTACCATGGACCGGGCAGAAGGAACAAAGTTTGTAGGCGTTGTGGCCGGATATTACGACTTGCAGGGGAAAGGTTCGCGCACATGGCAGATTCCCATGGATGTCAGCGAAACCGGGATGCTTTGGTGGAGCGATACATGGTATGCCCCGGCAAAGCTTGATGCCATGATCATTCTCGGACCCCATGAAATCCAGAAGGTAGGGGAGTAGGCGTATGCATGCGGACAAGCCTCTTTTCTGGCATCAGGGATTATTTTTACAGCCGCAGCATTTCCAGCTTGCGGACCTGCATCAGCTGCACCGTTTCCGGGCCTTGCGTCAATACGGACTTCCCTATTTCTGGGGTGTCAGCGGACTAAAAATCAGGGAAGGAGCCCTTGAACGCAGGGAATTTGAAGTCTCAGAAATCGAGGTTCTTTTCGACAACGGAAACCTGATAACTTTTCCGGGCAATGCCCACATTGAACCGCGTTCTTTTGATAAGGCATGGGATGATGGCGGCAAACCTTTCACGGTTTATCTGGGACTGCGCAAATGGAATCCTGAGGGAGGCAATGTCGCGCAGGTTGAAGACACCGTCGCCTCGGTGAATACCATGTTCGCTGTTTCCCCGGACCCGGTTGAGCAGCCCGACCTTCTGGGCAGCGGCCCTCCGGCCCAGATAAAGCCCATGCGCTATGTGCTGCGTTTGTTCTGGGAAGATGAGCTGGATGATCTCGGAGCCTATAACATCATTCCGCTGGCAAGGTTGGAGCGTGATGTTCAGGAAGTGCGTCTGGCGGAAAATTTCGTGCCGCCCTGCATCACCCTGAAAGCTTCAAGATGGCTGAATGATATTTTCCGGGACATCAGCGATCAGGTCGCTTCGCGCTGTCGCCGTCTGGAACAGTACAAGAATCCGGCGGGTCTCGGTTCCGGCGATCTTGATTTTACTTCCACAGTTTTCCTGCTGGTCCTGCGGACCCTGAACCGCTATGCCCCGCAACTGGATCACTATGTACAGGTTCCGCATATCCACCCGTGGCATGCCTTCGGCCTGCTGCGTCAGATTATCGGGGAGCTTTCCTCCTTTTCCCGTGAAATGTCAGCCCTTGGCGAAGGCCCGGACGGGCAGAAGGTGCTGCCGGATTACGATCATGAGGACATGGGTCCCTGCTTCGAGAAGGCCCGCGAGATCATCACCAATATTCTTGATAGCCTGACCGCCGGACCGGAACTGATGAGCCAGTTTGTATTCAGTGATCCGTACTTCACCGTTGAACTGCCCGAGCGGGCTTTTGCCGCCGGAAACAGTTTCTGGCTGCTGGTCAGGACCGAGAATCCCGAACAGGCTTTACCGGAGCTTTTAAACATTGCCAAACTTTCAGCAACCAGGGGCATGAGCACGCTGCTGGCCCGTGCTGTTCACGGTATCGGCATTATCCACGAGGAAAACCTGCCGCCCGGATTGCCGCGCACCAAGGGTGCTCTGTGCTTCCGTATTGATACAGAATCTCCGCACTGGGCTGATGTAGTTAATTCGGGAAGTCTTTCCCTTTACTGGGATAGCGCGCCCAGTGACCTTTCAGTCTATATCGCAGCCATGAGAGGGTAGCCATGCATCTTGCAGATTGTTTCCTTGAGCTCTTCACCTACATCAGGCTCCTGACCGGATCGGCAGAAATGGTTGGGGCCGAGTATGTACAGGTGCGCGAAGATGTCGGGAATCTGATCAACCGCATGGATGACCGCAGCGACAGGATTGATATTTCCGAAGAACTTTATGACGAGGCCCGTTTTGCTGTTTTTGCATGGGCGGATGAGGCTGTGCTTGTCTCGCAGTGGAGCGGTGTGAACGAGTGGTTGAAACATCCCCTGCAGCGGGAATTTTATGGCACAGCCAATGCGGGGGAGGAGTTCTTCGAGCGGCTGGACAGACTTTTCAAGCGTAATAACGGTGTGACGGACCAGAGTCTCTTTGCTGATATGGAGAAAGAAGGGGAAGTTGTTGCGGACAGCAGTAACGGTCTGAGTGAAGTGCTGGAAGTTTACGCCCTTTGCCTTTCCCTCGGCTATACCGGGAAATACTTCAGCGAATCCGGTGGGGAGAGGCTTGATGAATTGCGCCGGGAATGTGTGAAGCGCATTCCCGGAGGGCTGGAAAGCTACGGCGGGCCGGCATTTCCGCAATCTTACGGAAGCGGGAAAGTTGCCCCGCGCAAATGTTGCTATGGGCGTATTTTTGATCCGGTTTCACTAATCTTTTTCATCCTGCCCGTGCTGGTCTGCGGCGGGATGTATCTGGCTTACAAGGTTCTGCTTGAGCACAGCCTGAAGCTTTGGTTCGGCTGATTATCAAGGGGTGAAAAGGCGAAAGCATGAAGAAGTTCCTACTCAATCTGCTCAAGATCGTATTTATTGTGCTGCTGTTTGTTCTGGCGGCAGTCGCTTCCTATGCCCTTGTTACTTATGCGGGCTGGCCGTGGTGGGCAGGGGCCTGCCTGTTCGGCGGGATTATCGGGTTGGTTGCCGCTTTCTTTTTTGTTCGCAAGTGGCTGTTGCGCAGGCGGGAGAAACAGTTCGTCAAGCGCATTGTGGATCAGGATGATTCGGCGATTGCGGCTGCTCCTTTGCACGAACGCTCGCGGTTGCAGGAGTTGCAGACCCGCTGGACCGAGGCCGTGCATCTGCTGCGCAATTCCGATCTGCGCAAGCATGGCAATCCCCTTTATGCTCTGCCGTGGTACATGGTTTTCGGTGAATCCGATTCCGGCAAGAGTACTGCCGTAGCCAGCAGCAGGTTGACTTCAATCCTTTCAGACGTCGGTCCGACTCCCGGTGTCTCCGCTACCCGCAACTGCGATTGGTGGTTTTTTGAAGAGGCGGTCATCCTCGATACTGCCGGACGTTACGCCATTCCCATTGATGAATCGCGGGATAAGGAAGAGTGGGAAAAGTTCCTCACCTTGCTGGTCAAGTATCGCAAGCGTGAACCGCTGAACGGTTTGATAATCACCCTGCCTGCCGACCGTTTGCAGTCCGGGGACGAGGACAGCCTTCATGAATACGGGCGCAGTCTGCGCAGGCGGATCAATGAACTGATGCGTGTGCTGGGCGTGCGTTTTCCCGTCTATGTGCTGGTGACCAAGATGGATCTGGTCTTCGGGCTTAAGGGGCTGGTCGAGATGCTGCCCGCCGAAGCCCGTTCTCAGGCTATGGGCATGGCGAACGAGGACATGCTTTCAGACCCGGAACAATTTGTGGATAAAGCGGTTTCCGGGGTGATCGAACGTTTGCGGGAACTGCGCATGACCCTGTTGGACCGCGAAAATAGTTTTGATCCCGCATTCCTGCTTTTTGCCGACGAGCTTGACCGTTTGCGGCCGCGTATCCGCGCTTTTGCTGACGGCGTATTCGAGGAAAATCCCTATCAGGAACAGCCCTTGTTCCGGGGGATCTATTTTTCCAGCGGCGAGCAGAGCGGGGAACAGAGTTCGGTCTTTCTGGACAGTCTGCCGTCTTTGCAGAATGTGCAGACCAAATTACCGGGAACGCGTCAGGGCCTGTTTCTGCATGACTTTTTTTCCAAGGTGCTGACCCGTGACCGCAATCTGTTCACACCTATCATCGAATTTTTGAAATGGAAGCTGCTGACCCGGAATCTGGGGATGCTGGTCTGGTTGCTGCTGCTTTTTGTTGTCTGCGGCCTGTTCAGCATGTCTTTCTGGGGCAATCGCAGCGTGCTTAATGACTTGTTTACGGCATTTCCCAAGCCGCCTGAATTTTCCGAGAGGATTGATGAGCGTATTGCGCAGATGGAAGGTTTCCGCCAGAAGATTGAGCATCTGGACAAGCTTAATTCGAATTGGTGGATTCCGAGAATGGGCTTTGATGCCAGCCTTGAAGCCGAGCAGGAAGTCAAAGAGCTTTACGCTGAGGATTTTGAGACAGAATTGCTCAAGCCGGTGGATGATAAACTGACCCGGACCATTGAAGGGCTGCATGCCGGATCTTCGGAGCAGGTCATAAGTGATTTTGTCAAGCTGCTGGGCTGGCGCATCGACCTGCTGGATAATCGCTTGGAAGGCGGAAAGACCAAACCGCTGGCCTCCTATGAACTGCCGACCGGAAAGGCTATGTCCTTCGCGGTGCAGGGTTTCGATCCTGATTTGATGAAATACTATGCCAGTACCTACAGTTCCTATCTTGCCTGGGGCCGGAATGAGGAAGCTTTCAGGGAGCAGCGGTTGCTCTTGCAGGCAAGGCTGGGCAAGGTCTTCAGTCTTAAGGGTGCTGATTTCAAATGGCTGGTGGATTGGGTTGATTCCAATCCGGAAGCGCAGTCTGTTACCCTTCGCGATTTCTGGGGCGGGCCGCGACTGAATTTTGAAAATGAGGTCCATGTTGTTCCGGCGTACACAACCACCGGACATAAAATGCTGACCGACTTTCTGGCGGAATTACGCCGGGCCATGCCGGATGAATCCGGTTTTGAACAGCGGGAAAAGGATTTCTGGAGCTGGTACGCCACTCAATATTATCAGGCATGGTACTCTTTTTCCGAGCATTTCACCGAGGGTGAGCGGCAGCTGTTGACCAAAGACGATTACAACAACATGGCCCATGTCATGGCTAATCCGGACAACCCGTACTTTAAACTGCTGACCAGGATGAAAGTAGAGTTTTCCGGTATCAAGGATCTTAATGAACCGCCGGTTTGGGTGAATGACCTCTTCGATTTCAATATCGTATTGACCCAGTACAAGGCTCTTAAGGCCAAGGGAGTCGCAGAGTCTTCCCAGAAGGCTGAGAATTCCCTGCGTAAGGTCGTAGCCGATCTGGGCGGCAGGATGGCTAAAAATATTGAAGTCCGCATGGAGAGTGCCAAGCAGATTGATGAGTACATGCAGGTACTCAATGATCTGGCCGGATTCACCACCAGTCAGGAGACGGCATTTAAGAGCGCGGCGGCCCTTTATCCCTCCACCGGACAGAGTGGCGGGGATGGCGGAGCGAACAGCAAGTCTCCGGCTGGAGCTGTAAAAAAGAACCCTGTTGATGGCGCAACACGGGCCATGGCAGCTTTGCGGACCCGCATGGGCGGCGGTGGACAGGGCACGCGCATGTTCTGGAATCTGGTTGCCGGGCCGTTGGAATTCATGGTTTATGTGATCACCATGGAAGCTTCCTGTGAACTGCAGCAGCTTTGGGAAGGCAAGGTTCTGGCTGAAACAGCCCATGTGCCTGCTGATAAATTGCGGACCACCCTCTTCGGTAAGAGCGGAATTGTAGATAAGTTTACTTCCGGTAGTGCCGCTCCTTTCCTGAGCAAGGGAGTAAAGGGATGGCAGAGTCAGAAGTGGCTGGGCATTCCTTTCCCGTTCCGTGAAGATTTCTTTGTCTTCTTGAATGACGGAGAGCAGGGTGCGCAGGAGATACAGCCTGAATACAAGGTCAGCCTGTCCACGATACCCACTTCGGTGAATGCCAACGCCACTGAAGAGCCTTACGCCACCATCCTCTCCCTTGAGTGCGGAAGCGGTAAGCAGGAACTTGTTAACTACAACTATTCCGAGAAGATGACCTTCCAATGGAAGCCGGATGAATGCGGGACAACAACCCTGACCATCCGTTTTCCGGGTATTGATCTGGTCAAGACTTACGAGGGCAAGCTCGGTTTTGCCGAGTTCCTGTCCGAGTTCCGTAATGGCGAAGTCAATTTTGCTCCCAAGGATTTCCCTGATCAGGAAAAAGGGTTGCAGGGGCTGGGCGTAAGCAACGTGAAGGTCGGCTATAACTTCAGCGGGGCAGTCCCGGTCATAGAGCTGCTCAAGATCAAGCCTTTGAATGTTCCAAACTTCATAACCGATTGCTGGCAGCAGTAAGGAGGCGGGTGTGCTGACTGTTTTTTACAGAAGATTTTACATCCTGCTTTTCCTGATCTGGCTGGGAGCAGTGTCCTGCATGTTTGTGCTGGCAGTTTGGGGGAATTTTGATTCCTTCATTTACGATTTCAGGCAGCCGGTGCGGATGTTTGCGAATAATTCTATTGCGGTAAACGGCTCGCAGAGTCTTATGCAGGCGGCTGATGAAGAAATTGCCTCCGTGCGCCGGGAAGTTGTGCGCGAAGTGCACAAGGTAGAGCGCGAAGCGGAACAGTTCTTTGCGGATAATGCCACGAAACAGACGAATAGCTCTGAGTTAATTAAAGAGGAAATTCAGGCCGATCTGGCTGCGAACAGCACAAAGCAGTCAACTGCCGTCAAAGAGTTACCGGACGGCGTTAGGCTTCTGGATAAAATCGAGTTTACTCATAGCGGGGAGCAGTTTTTGGCCCGTCTGCGGACTACTCGCGAGGTGGGCCGGGTAACATATTTCCGTATGGAAAAACCGGCACGGCTGGTTACTGACCTGCGGGGCCGCTGGCGTTATGAAGTGCCCAGAAAAACGGAGTTTGTTTCCGGGTTCATCGAGCAGGTTGTTATCGGACAGCATACGGATCGTTTAAGGCTGGTCTTCCATTTTAGAAATCAGACGGCGGGTAACATTTCATATCCGGAGTTGATAAGGACTCCAGAGGGAATCGACATTGTTCTTAACAACGGGAAGCAGTAGAAACTGCTTCCCGTTTCTTTTTAGTTGATCCGCACTTCTTCAAACTTGCCTTCAGCCGGAAGGTTGCCACCACTATCGTTACCGATACTAAGTGATTTGAATTTGGACATGGATTTCGGATTGCATTTTCCGCTTTGTTCTTTGCCGTCGATGGTCAACGCTATTCCCTCGGTATTCCAGGAGACGCTTATCTTGTGCGGTTCCCTTTTCTGCCAGTCTTTGATTTCAAGACCGACTACGCATGCGGGCTTGCCTTTTTCCCAGCGGATGAGTTGGAGAAAGTCCTGCGGGGTCTTTTCCAGATACATGGAACCACTGTTCCAGTCCTGTCCGTTGAAGGCCAGCAGAACCCGTTGCTTACCATTTCCGCCGGACCATTCGGGAATGAAGGTGAAGGATATCTCACCTGAAACAGGGCCGGATGAATCTATATTCGGGGTTACAGCGGTGAAGAATTGATTCTTGCCGGATGACAATCCTTCTGTCTGCATGTCAGCAGTCCTTTTCCCTGCCAGATCAAGGTCGTACCAGTACACCGGAGCAGCCTTACCGGTATCATGAAGCTCGGCAGTGGCTTCCGGGCTGAGCGGGGCCTGAAAAATCATCAGGTCGTCAAATTCAGCCTGTGCCGGGAAGTTGTTTTGGTGGTCAGCGCCCAGATGCAGGGTTTTGAAATCCGGCTGGAACGGTGTCGGCAGTCCGGCAATGGCGTATTCTTTGCCATCAACATAAATCATCGCTTTCTTACGTTCCCAGACAATACTTAGTGAATGCCATTGCCTTGATAGCTCGATGGGCGGTCCCTGAACCATTCCGCTGTAGCCGTCTTTAAAGAATATCGCCTGTAAGCGGTTATCCGGGGTCAGTTCCAAGAAGACGGACCCCTTATCCCATTTGGGGCCTTTGCCCATGAACAGCATTCGTTTGGTTTTTTTGTTTTCCCATTCCGGAAGAATTCTGAATGAAACAGCACCTTCTCCGGCTTTTGTCTTCAGGGCGAATCTGTAGCGCAGGCGTGAATCAGGACCGGTTGCAAATGAAAATTGACCGGTCGGGGTGATGTCTTGCCTGTCGACGATCAAGCTGTCCGCAAGCCCGGAAACAAGGGATTTGCCACCGCTCTTTTCGTCGGGTTCAGTACTGCCGATGCGCAGGTATTCCTGCATACGTCCGGCGTCGTATTTGGTGGCCCTGATGGATTGGAAATGGACTAGGATCGGATTGGTCTTAACCCCTTCTTTGAAGTCTTTATGCTGCTTGATCAATCTGTTTTCAGAAAGCATGGCCGGGATTTCTCCTCCGGGATCGGAAAAGAATTCATGGGCCTGAACCAGCCAGATGGTGCCGAATTTATCTGTTTCCCCGCGCAGGTCAACGTGGCTGAAGGCCTGAATGATTTTCGGGTCGCCATCATCAGGCAGGTAGTAGGTGAAAGGTTCATAAATCCACGGTGCGCTAAGCACTACCGCATCACCAGGTTTGACGTTTTCAGCTATAAACTGTGCCACTTCCCGCCATTGTTCCTTGTCATAGGTTGTGTAGTAGAGCCAGAGAGAGTGAACCGTGGCGAGCATAAATAAGCCCGCAACGGCATAGCGCAGTCCACGTGGGGCAAAGCCGGACATGATCAACCCCAGAAACATGCAGAATCCGGGCAGGAACTGGATAGCGTACCTTTCCACATAAATTGGTGAAAGGATGAGTGAGACTGCAAAAGGTGTGACTACTGCACACAGGAACCACAGGCTAAGGAATAGTGCGCTGCGCACTTCTTGAGGTTGTTCATCCTCTGTACTGAAGCGAGTGCGCAGGGCCGGAATAAGCTTGACTGCCGCGAAAGCCAGCACCGCCAGTACGGCGATCATGAGGGGAAACACTCCGCCCGCAAGCTGGATGAATGTGCGGTAGGCGGTGATATGGTCAGGAACCATTACCCATGATCCGGGTCCTTCCCCGCCCAGCTTGGCCAGTACTTGTTTCAGCAGGAAATACATCCACGGGCCGAACAGGACCAGTGCTGCAATATTTACCGCGACCCAGTTGGTAAAGCGTTTCATCCTTTCGCCGCGCCTGAAGCTCCAGTCCACAATGTAGTAGATTTGATGGAAGAGGATGATGAATACGGTGAAGGTGTGGGTATAGAGCATCAAAGCTACGGCTGTGGCATAGTATGCAAAATTGAATTTGTCTTGCCGTTCAATAAATTTCAGTAACCCATGACTGCTCATGAGGATTGCGCAGAGCAACATGGTGTAGCTGCGGGCTTCCTGTGAGAAGTTGATACCCATGTAGGATACCGCCATGAACAGAGCACTGAGCAGCGCGCCGTTGCGGTTCATCAGGCGCAGCCCTATTTTATAGGTCAGTTGGACTGAAATGATGCCGAAAATAGCTGAAATCATGCGCAGTGCTGTTTCTGATATACCGAATATCTCGGTCCAGATGTGCATGATGAACAGGTAGAGCGGCGGGTGTACATCGCGGGCGCAGTACTTGACTATTTCCGCGAAACTCTTGGTGGCATAGGCGACAGTCTGCCCTTCGTCGATCCACAGGCTTTCATCTGCAATGCCGTACACACGCAGCACTGTTGCAAGGAGCAGGATTAACCATAATGCGTAGTTGTTCTTCGAAGCTTGTGCCATTGGATGCCTCCGGCGGCCTTAAACACTTTGGAAAGGGTTTAAGATTCCCAAACTTTTTAATAGGGCTTCGCCGCGTAGTTTGATTAACAGGAGTTAGTCGAGTATTCCCTTTTCTATTTCCATCATTTTGCGTGCGAACTTCAGGGTTTCCATGTTTTCGGCAAGAGCTGATTTGATCAGATCAAGCATCCTGCTGGCTGTATTATACCAGTTTTCCGGGGATTCGTTCAGCTCCAGTCCGCCGGGATCGCCTTTGCTTCGGTTATAAAGTGCCCGTGCAGGTTCCGGGGCCATGCCGGGCAGGTTCTCACCGTATTGCTCGGTGGATTTGCGTGCGGGCAGGATGTATTTATTTTTCAGCCGCATGAAATCAGCCCGTTCCGAGGTAAGATGGTGAAGCAGCTCTAAGGCCTGCTGCGGGTGTTTGGTTCGTTTGTTAATGGCGTAGCCACGGGTCCAGATGTGGTTGACCCTATGCGCTTCGGGTTGGAGCATGGGCAGGAACCCTACAGTGACATGTTCCGGGTGAACTGGGAAACCTACGCCTTTGGAAAGGCTGAGCAGATACCAGACGTAGTTCCCGTTGATTGACATGCCTGCACGCCCGGAACGGAATTCGCCTTCGGCTACTACATGGTCGAATTTTTCATAGTCCGGTTGGTTTTCCTGAATTAATATTTTGAATGTTTTATAGGCGGCGATATGCGCAGTAAGGCGGTCTTCCTCTTCCTGACCGTCGAGCACAATCTGGAGTAGGGTGTAGTAGAATTTATAGAGGTTAAGGCCATTTGAAGGAAAGATCAGCCCTTGGATATTATGTTTTTTATTGATGTAGCGCGTGGCGGCAACCAGTTCTTCAAGGGTCTGGGGCAGTCCTGATTCGGGGAGCAGGTCTTTGCGGCCGTAAAGGTATTGTACCCCGATAAGTGCGGGCAGTCCGTATAGTTCCTCTCCGTATTTGTAGCCGACAACAGCGGGTTGCAGAAAATCCATTCGTTCCCTTCGCGGGAGAGCGTTAAACCATTTACCTATGGGCATGAGCAGCCCTTCCTGAGCGAATGAAGATGCCCAACTGCCGGGAATTTCAATGATGTCAGGCTGTTCCGCTTCGGGGTCCCGCAGCAGGCGGAGAGATTCTTCGCGAATGGTCCATTCACTGTATTCAGGGATAACTTTAATCTTTATTTCCGGGTGGATTTCCATGAAGTCGTTAAGGGAACCTATGTCCGTACTGTTGGTTTCGAAAACGCGGTTCACGTCTCCGTAAATTGTCAGTGTGACCGGAGTATCCGGCATTGGTGATTTTGCGCAGCCGGAGAATAAAACAAAAATGAATGCGAAAAACAAACAGCGGAATGTCATGGTTTATCTCCTACCTACGAGGTGTCCTCAACTCGTTAAAAGTACATTGAAAAGTGTATAATTTTACAGACCCGTCCGATATGACGATATCCATTTATTTATACATTGCGGCTTCCAGAATTAATCCGTTTGTTTCAAGGGTTATTGCTTTGTTAACTTCGCCGTTATCATATTTCCCGGCCATGAAGCCTTTGTCCTTGTCATGCAGCGGAGAAAGTTCCAGCACCAGTTTGCGGGTGTAGGCCGTGTTGTAAAGAGCATCCCAGCAATATGCTGTTGCGGTGGATGCCCAGAAGAGCGGTAACGGGGTCTCTGCATACTTGCTGACACATTGCCATTCCTTTTTCCCGCCGGAGATGACAATTGTGCTTTCTGCTATCCACGGGCTGCGGTCGATACGTCCGATACCGGCTGCAGTTAGCTTGCCGGTTTTCCGGTAGCGGGCAGCCTGTACCTCGTAAATGGACCGGATCATGCGGTCCTGTTCGCTATCGTTTCTGCCCATTTCCATAAGCATGAGGGTGAACGGGGTCGAGGAAATACCCGGACCGGATTTGTTGAACGGTACATTAATGCCGATTATCTTCTTGAAGCCGAGCTGAGGACCGTAGTCCCTGACTTTCCATGCATCCAGATTCCAGAGCTTGTATATTTCGGCTGCGTATGAGGGCATGCCGAATCCTAATTCTTTCTGCAGCTGTTCTTTATTCAGATAGACGGACAAGCTTGTTATATTGCCGTCTTTAACAAGACGTTCGGTTCGTAATCGTTGGAAAATTTTATCGGTGGCGGCTTTGAATTCAGGCTGTCGTTCAGCTGTTTTTTTCAGCCAGAGCAGCAGTCGGGCAATATCTGTCCCGTTCCAGCCGATACCTGTTGATGTCGGTTTCTGGTCTTCACCGACCATGCGGGCTGAGTCGGCAAAATAAAGTTTGTTTGGGAGTTCATTGTTGTAAAGATCCATGGAAGAAACAGTCTGGAGCATGAGACCAGCGCGTTGTTTGAATTCCGCATCAGTCAGAATTTCAAGATGATGTGCTGCATTGAGAGCTGCAAGTGAGGTCCCTATTTCCCAGACTGTAGTTATAGGATAAAGGTCAAGACCGTTATACAGGCCGGTGGCTGGTTGATAGTTACGCTGGAAATATTTCCAGGCGATGCGTGCAGAGCGCATGTATTGCTCGTTAATTGCGGGCTTGTCTTTCTGTGTTGAAGCAGCATAGGAGGCAGCTGCAGCAGCAGCGCTGTGGTCATTGGGAACAGAAGGAGCAGGAGTGGCTGAGTTCTTCTGCTGTGGAGTCCGGTTGGGGGTAATATTCTGCTCATTCAATTTCCCCGACGATTGTGCCTGCCCCCAGACACCTTCGGAGTAGGGGATAACCGTAACCGGGGCCTGTGCTCCGTCTTCAAGATCATTCCATATCTGGTCGGCAGTCATTTCGCGGCGTAGTCCGGGAGCGGGCTGTTCGTAGTGTTTAAGGCCGAAAAGATTCCAAGCTGTGGCAATGCGTCCGGCTTCAGGGGGCAGGCTGGCGGCAGGTCCGGCAAAGCCCGGAGATTGTCCTGCGCCGACAGCGGCGGAACCGCTGGCGCCCAAACGGGCCATTTCCAGCTGTTGATCCAGAGTGGACCGCACCTGTTTCCAGCTCATGCCGGATCTTGCGAAACGGGCGGTAGCCATGCCCCATGATTCATAGGCTCTGGCATTACCCGCATTTTCTGCGGACCGGGTCGCCATGACGAAAAGCAGTCCGCTGACTTCCGGTGAAATGCCGCGCATGTTGCGGCCCAGATCATCCAGCAGCAGGGCCGCAGGGTCATATTTGCCATTTTTATATAGCGCCACGGCCTCGGCAAAAGTTGGGCTTGAAACCAGCTGTCCAAGCCCGTCGAAGGCAGCGTTGGCTGCGGAGGCCGTGAATAGCAGGATAATTATGGCTATGCGCAGGGACCTTAACATTATATGTCCTCCCTTTCTCTGCCCGGCAGGCAGCGCGGAAAATCGCTCATCGGCAGTTCTTTACGCAGATAGAAATCGATATAGCTGGGTTCCTTGGCAACCCGGACAAGTGGTCCGTCCAGTCTGTGCAATAAGGCTTCAAGAACTACAGCGTTTGTTTCCAGAACCATGACTTTATTGATGCGCCAGTTCTTTTCGTAACGTCCTTCAAACCAGCCGCGCCCTTCTTCGAAAAAGCAGCAGGCGGCAGCGGCCATGATAAATTTTGTGTAGTCCGTATTCCAGATTGCCCACATACCGAAGATTGCCCGGGTGGAAAACATAGCCAGATCATAGTGCATCTCTCCTCCCCGTGATATTGTCGGCCAGAGTTTTCCTTCGGCAGTGATAGTTCCGATGACTGCATACGGCGGCTTGTCCACTCCGTTCTCACTGCGGGCGGTCATGATTCCTTCGCGACGGTAGCGTTCTTCCTGAATTTCATAAATCCCACGGGCCAGTTTGCCGCGTTCGAGAGCATCGTTTCCGGTGCGGTGCTCTTCGGGCATACCTATTTTCGTATATCCGAATTCCATACCTTCCAGCAGGAAAGGAGTTGAGGTGAGATAGACCGGAACTCCGGTGGTGATGGAATCACGCGGGTCGTAAGGGATCTTGTGACCGTAAATTTCAATGTATCGCAGCGGTGAGGGGACGGTGGATTTAACATTTACGCCCCACATCTCGTAACCGCGAGCGGCATATCCTTCCCAGCCGAGCCGTCCTTCGTGGATAAATTCAGTCCTGCCGTTAACAAAACGTCCGCTGCGCAAAGTGTCGTCTTTGTCGATGACCATGCAGAAATTCCAGCGCAACACAGCCCGGTCCACGCCTTCCGCAAAGAGCGGATATTTGGTTTTCAGCACCCGCAGCCAGATCAAAAGTCGACCGATATCCATGGAAGAGAATCCGGCCTTTCCCGGTTTCATATCAAAGCCGACCATGCGCCCGGTATGTGAATTGTAAATTAAATTGGGTAGTTCTCCGGCATAAAGCTCCATGGCATTGAGCCATTCCACCAGTTTTCCGACCCTTTGGCAGAAACGGCGTTCGTCCAGAATATCCATCTCATGTGCGGAGATCAGCGCAGAAAGATAGCCTGCAATTTCCCCTATGGATGTGTATGGATAGTTCTCTGCGGCATTAACAAGCCCCGTCTGCGGATTGTAGTTTTTCTCAAAATATGTCCATGCAACTTCGGCAAACAATTGCCCGCGATCGGATAAACGGTGGCAATTGGTCAAAACAATATCGCCACGGTCATCTCCAAATCTGAAACCGCATTTTAGTTTCTCGTACACAGCGCCGCAGCCAGAAAGCAGCAACAGTAAAATCACTAAGATTGTCGTCAGGTATATTCTCATATTATGCTTCCGGCGGATCTGCGACGCATTAATTTGATGCGCTATCGCGCTCTTAAATAATCGCATTTCGCCTCCGGCGGCCAAAGGAGCTAAGCCCCTTTGGAATCCCTATTAGTTTAATTAAAAATGTTACTGTTCATTTCCTTAATAAAACCGGCGAAGCCCTAGTAAAAGGTTTTGGGATTCTTAAACCCTTTTGCAAAAGGGTTTAAGGCTCCCGGCAGGGCCGCCGGAGGCCACCCTAAGGATCATACTTATGAATCGTAATATACGGCTGGTACTTCCAAGGCGGTAGGGCCTTGGAAGGCAGCGAATTGTTTTCAAAAAATTTGTCCCAGAAGCTTTTTTTGTTGCTGTATTTTAGCAGTTTACCCTGCGCCTTGTAGAGCAGGATTTCCATGATGACTCCGTTACCGTTCATGGTGATTGCCCGGTTGATTTTTCCGGTCTTTTCATAACGGCCCACGTAGAAGCCTTTGCCCGGCTCAAACATGGTGGAAGCTACTTCTGCCAACAGGTCGGTGTAATCGGACTTGAAGAGAACCCACAGCCCGAGCGCCGCTTTGGTGTTCAGGCAGGCAAGTTCCGGCATGGCCTTACCTTCGTGACTCAGGGTCGCATAAGGTCTGCCGTGCCCGAGAATAGTGTCGTATACAAAGTACGGGGCCTGATCCACGGCATCCTCTGTTTTAGCGGTCAGAATCCCGGTATTCAGGAAACGGCCTTCCTGTGCTTTGTATACTGCCCACGCGAATTTGGCCTGCATGGGATCAGTGTGGCGGTACACGTTTGTGTTGCGGTTTTCCGGCAGATCCCAGTTATGTTCAATGCCGTCGAGTACGAAGTTCTCGGTAACAACAAAGTTGGGCGCGTGTTCGTTTTCCGGGTCACGGGCATCGAAAGGTATGGGAACACCGTAGACTGTGACGGTTGAGTATGGATGGATTGCGGAAGCGGCGGAGGTGTCAGCTCCCCAGAGTTCGAATCCACGGGCAGCGTACTCTTCGTATCCGAGTCGTCCCTCGGCGTAGTGAATGAGGTTGTTCTCATCTCGCTGGTAATAACTGGCACCGAACATGGTCCCAGTGCGGTCCAGAAGTTTTGTCCAGTTCCAACGCATGAGCGAGCGGTCGATCTGCTCGGCATATTCAGGATGCCGTTCCTTGATGATGCGCAGCCAGATCAGCAGACGCCCTAAGTCTAGGGCGGACCATCCGAGAGCACCGGGCTGGTTGGACCAGTCGACCATGGCTCCATTGTCCGCGCTATAAAACTGGTTGGGCAGGTCGCCCCGGAAAAGTTCCATGACATTCAGCCATGAAATGATCTTGCGTATGCGCGAATCGAATTCCTTATCATCTATCAGGCCCAGCTCATTGGCTGAAAGGATCGCTGCCATGTGTGCGGAAAGGTCCCACATGGTGAAAGGGGAGTAATTCGGCTGTGCTCCGGCCAGTCCGGTGGCGGGGTTGACGTTGTTCTGAAAGTAGCTCCATGCTGTTCTGGCCCAGCCCATTTCCCGTTCAGTCAGCGGACCCTGACGCGGGATCTGACGCGTTGCCGGTTTGATTCCCGCCGCGTTAAGCACAGGCGCACCGAGCAGAGTAAAGATAACGCATAGGAATAGTATCTGTTTTAGTGCCTTTGCGATCATGGCTGCGGCTCCGCTTTTCTGGTGTCCAGCATGGGCTGGAGCTGGTGCTGGTATTTTGCGGGAGGCAGTCCTTGTTTTTCGAATGACTTGTCTTGCAGGGTCAATTCCCAGTAGCCGGGTTGCTGATTATCTTTGAACAGCGGTCCCGAAAGGAAAAAGGCTATGGATTCAAGGATAATGGCGTTGTCATTCAAGGAAATTGCTTTGTTGGTCGTTCCTCCATCTTCATAAAATCCGGAATACCATCCGCCGTACTGGTCAAAGAGGGTCTCGACACTGTCCATGAGCATGTCTGTGTAGTCACTTTCAAACATGGTCCAGAGCTGAAAAGAGGCACTCGTGGAAATACAGGCCTGCTTGGGCTGCGGGCTGCCGGCTTTGTCCATGGTTGCAAACGGATCACCGAGTGCGAAAATTGAATCGATTACGAAATAGGGCGGACGGTCAAGGTTGTGTCCCGTGCGTGCGGTCAGTTTACCCTGAATCGTGTACCGTGACTTTTGAACTTCATAGATAGCGCGGGACAATTGTCGGGTTTTATGGTCGACATTCCAATCATTCAGTGCGCCCGTTGGTTCGGGTATTTTCCAGTCAAACACCATGCCGTCCAAGAACGGAGTACCGGTGGTCACTGCTCCGGGTTGAAACGGTACACCATACGGACGGGGGATGACCGGCTGGGCAGCATAGCGGTTGTCAAAAGGCAGCAGGATTTTGTTAATGGTGATCAGCGAGGTCTTGGTAGACTGCATTGAAGCATCAATGTTGAATCCCCAGAGCCCGAAACCTTTGGCTGCGTATTGCAATTCCCCGAAACGCCCTTCGCGGTAGGAATGAAGCTTGCCGTCACGGTAATAGGAGCCGTAAAGCAGACCGTCGGCATCGATGATTTTACGGAAATTCCAGCGCATAACCGCACGGTCGATGGCGGCGGCGTGGGTGGGGAATTCATTGCGCACGATGCGTAGCCAGATTAGCAAGCGACCGATATCAAGGGCCGAGTGTCCGTCTTCGCCGGGTTGGTTGGCACCATTCATGGATTGTCCGGTCCGGGCATTGTAAAATGTGTTCGGCAGTCCCAGAGAATTCAGTTTAATCTTGTTCAGCCATGTGACCAGTTTGGTCATGCGCTCGTGGAATTCGATATCTTCCAGCACCCCGACCCGTTTGGCGCAGGTTAGTGCAGCAAAATACCCGGCCACGTTGTTCATGGTCAGGGTGTCGCTGCCTACAGCTCCTTGCGGCAAACCTGTTTCTGGGAACACCGTGCGGGTAAAGAAATGCCATGCGTGTCGTGCCATTTCATGCTGTTTTTCCGGTAACAGCATGGTCTGGTTTCCGGTGGTGTAAGGTTCTATCGGTGCTCGGCGCGGGTCAATTGTTGATGTTGCCGGACGGTAGGCAAAAGCATCATTTTTGCCGCTAAGCATGGAAAGTTTGCAGCTGCAGCAAAAGAGCAGCATTATAAGTATAAAAGCAAATTTGGTAATATTTCTCATCCTCAACTCACCATTCCATATATCGTGGTCCCCACGGGGGCCTTGTTTTGCTTGGTTTATCCCTTCTTCTTCCGTTATCCCTGCCGGTTAGAAATTCCCAGATGGCTTGAAGGTCGAGGTTGTAGCCGACGAAGACCGAGCCATCCAGAAAGTCTCCGTCTTTATCCTGATCTCCCCATGGAAAGCCGTTGGGTGCATAGCTGGAAAAAGCCAGAATGAAGCCGCCCGGTGACCAGTCATAATAGCCGAATCCGTAAGTGAAATCCGGGTCCCCGGAAGTTGTCTGGTACGAATCCGGGTACAGGTTGCCTTGCGCCCAGGCGCTTATGTTACCCCAGATGGGCACTGAAAATCCCAGTCCGAACCATTGTTTCCACCACTCGCCCTGCCGGTATTCCGGGGTCAGGTTGTAGGATGCCCAGCCGAGTATCCGGGCTTCATCATCCGGGTGCAGTGCCCGGACGATTCCTTCAGGAACCTCGAATCTGTAGGTTGTGGTGATGGTTCCGTGGTTCAGTTCGGTGAAATCTTCCCCCTCTTTTGGCGAGAGCCTGTTTCCGCCATAGTTGGAATATTCAATAGACAACGTGTCCGGAGCGTAGTTCGCCACCCCGAAGCTGTAGCTGAAATCCGGCTCGTACCCCTGCTGGTAATTGGGGTCCGCGTATTCGTAGAAAGTCCACCTGCCGTAGTAGGGCGAGAGGCCGTTGAACCCGATGGTCTGGGTAAAGGACTGCTTGGTGATTTCCTTGGGGGAGTTACCGTCTTTGTTGGACTGTTTCACACTTCTGATGGAAGTTGTGTAGCCCACGTTGACGGACATCTCCCTTGCCAAAATTTCTCCGAACGAGCTTTTTCCGTTGAATTTTTCCGTATCAATTTTGAAAGAACGTTCCAGCAAATCCCAGAAACTCCAGTCCTTTTCATCTGCATTGTGCAGCCTTTTCAGGCCCGGTTCGGGGATGTCATCCATATAAAGGTCGGATGCGTGGCAGGGGGTGCTTAAAAAAAGCACCCATAAAATCATCCACAAACAACCTTTGGACATCGGTGTTTAAAGCCCTCCCTTGCCCTGAATACGCAGGAATGGGCCGAATTTTTTATAGTACAGGGTTTCAAGGATAATCCCGTTGGTATTGCAGGTGTTAACCGCATTGACCCGTCCGTCATCCTCATAAATCCCGGCGTAGAAGCCGTTATCCTCAGTTGTTAAAGTTGAAACTTTATCCACAAGTTTTTGCGTATATTCGGTTTCATACAGCGAGTGCCAGCCCAACGCCCCTTTGGTGGATAGGGTCCGCCAGTCAGGAGACTGCATGCCTTCGGAGGTGATACAGGCCCATTTTTTACCTTCACCGTAGACTGTGTTGTAGACAAAGTAAGGGTCTTCGTTCAGTGCAGTCTCGGTTACGGCTGTCAGTATACCTTCATTGTCATACCGTTTTTCCTGCGCAAGGTAGATGCGGTAGGCGAATTCTCTGGAATAGTGGTCAAATCCAAATTCAATGCCGTCCAGAATATATGGTTCACTGAGCGCATAGGTATGCGCTCCGAATTGCGCGGAAGTTCTTACATCCACCGGTACTTCGACCCCTTCGATTTCGACCAGTCCGGTATGGTCCAGATAGTTGTAGGCATCGCTGATATCAAAACCCAGCAGTGCAAAGGATTTGGAAACATATTCTTCATACCCGAGGCGTCCTTCCTGGTTGAGCTGTTCTGATCCGTTTTTATAAGTAACCCCGTAAAGCACACCGTTTTTAAACATGCGGGTGTAATCCCAGCGTGAGATAATTTTGCGAACCCGCGGGGTGTATTCGCTGTACTCATAAAGAATGACATTCAAAGGAACGAAGAGCCTTCCTATATCGATGGCACTCCATCCGGTTCCGGTGTCAGATGGTTTGTTCTGGTAGTCGGTCATGGACAGGGACTTGGTGTCGTAAGCCTTGTTGGGCAGTTCCCCGTTATAGAGCGGGATACGTTCCAAGGCATCAAGAGCTTTTTCCAAGCGGGAATGAAATTCTCTGTCATCGATTATTTCCAGACGGTGGACCGAAATAAGCCCCAGCAGATAAGACGCCGTGTCCCAAAGAGTGGTGAAATGGAATCCGGCTACAGAATCAGCTAGTCCGGTATTTTTATTATAGTTGGTTTCAAAGTATTTCCATGCCGTGCGGGCCATTGCTATTTCTTCTGCGGAAAGATCGCGCATGGGCGGTTTGGGGGTATCGTCGCTGAATTCCATTGCCAGCACTGCCCGTCCATTTTCGTCTGGGTCAATGACGGCTCTTTTTTCCTGCAGGTGACTCAGGTCGGTCAGGAAAAAGATAATGAATCCGGTGGTTATCAACCCCAGAATTACCGCAATCTGACTGCGCATTTCTAATATCTGTTGTTTGAGACTCATAGCAACCTACTCTCGTCAGTTTTCCATGTGGCGGCACGGACAATCACCATCAGCGAGGACATGTTCAGGCAGGACCAGAAGGTGGCGATGATGAAACCCATCAGGTCGTATTCATAGCCAAGTGCCATGCGGCCCAGATACCAGATGATTCCGGCTACATTCAGCGCGATCATAAGCAGTTGCGGCCTGACCAGATCCAGTCTTGCCTGATCGGAACTTGTTTTGGGTGTGACTTTGAATTTAATGGTTTTACCTTTCATGACCGTCCAGATGGCTTTGATGTTTAATGGAAAGAATGCCACGTAATACTGGACGTTTCTGAGAGTGTTTACTCCCCATGTCCCCAGCATGAACGTAATCTGGCTGATCAGCTGGAAGGAGAGGATGTGGATAAAAAAATCAAGGTCGAAACCCTTTACCGGAACCAGTCCGGTGAAATAAAAAATGGGCGGGGTGATCAGGAATACGATCATCCAGAAGGCCGCGAAATATGAAAAAGTGGAAGCGAAATACATCAGTCGTTGTCCAAGAGCCAGGCCGGGCAATGTCACCGGGTTATCCCGGCGCAACAGATCCAGTGTTCCGCCCGCGTACTTGAAATTCTGGGTCAGGTAGGCTTCAAGGTCCTGCGGGGAAAGCATCTTGGAAAGCACTTCGGCATGGTGGATGGATTTCCATTTCCGGCTGCGGTCCGCGTGCAGGAGCATGGAAGTGTAGATGTCCTCGGACACGTGGTATTTGTATGGTGTTACCTCGGTATCGGTCATGAAACCGCGGGCAGCCCCAAGACGGACAGCTTCGGCAAGTTCCGGGTCTTCCATGTCTTTGCTGGCTTCGCGGGCATGGTTTTCCATTTCATCGACGTAGCGCAGCAAAGCCCCCCTCTGAACAGCTTCCCGGCGGTGCAATGATCCGGCTCCGCAGCAGAATGATGCATTGTAGAACATGCGTCTGCGCTGGATGCAGTCGTAGAACATTCGTGGATCACTGCCGAAAATATCCTTGCCGACGTGAATCTTGCCGATGATACGTTCTATGAGGTTTCCGATTTTACCTGCCTTTGATCCGAGTATCCGTTTGAAAAGGGATTCAAGGCTTTCTCCCTCCGGCAGATCGTAAAACCATTGCGGGGTTTGGACCCATGCCACATCCGGGTTGCGGAAATAGCCCATGGTCCGTTCCAGAAATTCCGGGAAGGGGCGGGTGTCGGCATCAAGAATGATAATGATGTCACCTTGGGTGATTTCCATGGCGTTACGCAGGTTACCTGCCTTAAATCCACGGTTATCCGTACGGGTGATGTAGTTGACTCCTTCCTCCAGGGCCACGGCGTGCATTTCTTCCCGTTTGCCGTCGTCCAGCACATGGATCTTTATATCCACGGGATGCGGATAGCTCACGGCTTTGGTGTCGCGGATGGAGTAGCGCACAAGTTCCGGGTCTTCCGTGTAGGTCGGCAGAAAAATGTCGATGCTGATTTTCCGGTCTTCGGGTGGCATTTCATTTTCAGCCATAATGTCGCTGATCATGGCCGGCGGCGGTTTGACCGTTTCGTCTTTATGAGACCACAGGTTTACTATGAACAGGGTTGTGCTCAAAAACGCAAGGGTCTCTGCAAGGGCCAGAGGGATGGAAAACCAGAGAGCTTCCGTGTTCAATGAATAGAACCAGCGCCAGTGAAAATACCAGACACCCATCGCAATATTGATGGTTGCCAGATACTGGTATAGAAACTGCCGTCCAGCCGAGAAAGGAACCGGGCGGTACGGTTTTCTGTGTTCATATTCGGAGAAATAGAATTGTTTCAACGGATGCCTCCGGCAGCCTCGCGGGGCGCCCTGCCGGGAGCCTCTCCGAGGTCCAGAGAACTCTTTGGACAGGGTGCTCTGGACTCTCCTAAACTTTTTATCGAGCTTGGCTTCTGTGACATAAAAAGTCCCATGCTTGATGCGAAAGGCTTATTCGAAAAGCCTAGTAGCCTTCCAACGCGTCCTTCTCGCAGGGGAAAGTTGCCAGAACCTTGTTCAAGCGGGTTAAGCGCAGCAGTTCTTCAACTTGTTCGGCAATGTCGCAAAGTTTGATGTCGCCTTTTACGCCCACCTGACGCAGAGCGGAGATGATTGCGCCGAGTCCGGAACTGTCTATGAAATCAACTTTTTCCAGATTAAGCAGCAGGCGCAGGTTGCCCTCTTCTATCAGCTTTAGCAGGGTGTTTTTGAAATCAACTGCGGTGCTGGCGTCAAGGCGGTGTGTCTTCGGCCTGACGATGCAAATTTCATTTATAGTTTCAATATCAACTTTCAGCATGGGTTTTCCTCCTTTTACATATCTTTGTGAAGCATTCGGATACGCATAACATCCATAAACATTCGGATGGAATCGCGAAGCGGGTCCACTTTGGAACCCTCGGCATGTTCCCATTTAACAGGAACTTCTTCGATGCAGTGTCCCAGCTTGCGGGCCAGAAAGAGTTGCTCCACATCAAAACTGAATCCGTATAGTTTTTGTTTGTCCGCGATTTCGTGAGCCACTTCGTTGCGGAATGCCTTGAATCCGCATTGAGTGTCTTTGATTCCACGCACCGCGAAAAGGCTGACCACAGAGTTGAAAACAAAGCTCATCAGGTCACGGTAAAATGGTTTCTTTTCCACCTCGGAATCGGGCATCCGTCTTGAGCCGATGGCAATGTCGCATCCTGCTTCAAGGACCGGCAGCAGCTTGTTTACTTCCCCGATGGGTGTGGAGAGATCGGCATCAGAGAAGAGTACGAATTTACCTTTTGCCCGTAGCATACCGCGGGCAACGGAAAAACCTTTGCCCACATTTTTTACATTTTCCATAATGGCGCTTACGTTTTGTTCTTTCATCTCCTGATTGTAGATGTCCACGGTCTTGACCACTTCGGTGGTCCAGTCCCGGCTGCCGTCATCAACGATAATGATTTCGCTTCTGTACGGCTGCGCATCCAGGAATTCTTTGACCGTATACAGTGTGTCGGCAATGCGTTCCTGCTCATTGTAAGCAGGAATTACCACTGAGAGGTAATATTCGAAATTTTCATCAACCATGGGAATCCTCATTTTTTAGCCGTGAGTATTACTCCAACCGAAATTACCAGTATTCCGGCCCAACGTGTAGCTGAAATCTGGTCCCCGAACATCCACCATGAACCAAGGGCCACCAAGACGTATCCGGAACTGAGCAGAGGATAGGCATAGCTGAGGTCCAGACGGCTGAGAACTGCCACCCAGATAACCATTGCCATACCGTATGCGGCCAGTCCTCCGAAAACCCATGGCTGAAATACAATTGCAAAGGCGGTCATGATGGACGGCTCTCCCAGCGGGCCTAGGGCCATCATACCTTTCTTCATGAAAAGTTGTCCCAAAACACCGAGAATTACTGAGCAGGCTACAAGCAGATATGACTTCATGGTCTAGCTCCTTGAGATCAGGACAATGCCCAGTATGATGGTTGCGATACCGATGTAGCGGTGCATGGGGATTTCTTCTTTAAAGAAATATTTAGAGGTGACGGTGACCAGCACATAACCCAGACTCATCATGGGGTAGGCAAGGCTCAGCTCCATGCGTGAGAGGACCATGAGCCATAGGAATGCTCCCAGACCGAGGGCACCGATTCCCAGCATGATGTGGATGTTTGCTGCTGCGGCAATTATGGATTTTCCTGTTTCCATCTCGTCCTTGATGCGCATAGCTCCGAGTTTCTGGAAAATCTGGCCCAGTGTGGTCATGGTTACAGAGAGAACAACAAGCAGATATTCCATTTATTTTTCTCCTTGAGGTGCAAGTTCTTTTTCCATGGTCAGAACATTGCAGTCCGGCCTGCGTTCATATCTTACCTCATTCATCACCTGTTTGATCAGGAACAGTCCGTAGCCTCCTTCCTGAGGGATATCGAGATCAGGAGATTGTATCAGTTCGAAATCAAATCCCGGCCCATAGTCCTCCACTTCGATAATCAGTTTTTGTTTATCTGAAATTAAGCGCAGGACGACGCTTGAGTTTTCCGTAGGGCTTGTGTGGCGGATTGCGTTGGAGACTGCTTCGGAAACTGCAAGATCAACCTCCTGCCCTGTTTTTTCATCCATGGACAGGACGGAGCGGCACTCTCGAACCATATTTGCGCTGATCGACAGATTTTTTAAGTCTGCACTGAATCTTCGGTTCATGAAAAGGTGTTGCTTCATGACAGGGGCCTTGTTTTGTGCAGTGTATGGATAGTGATCTCGGGTCTGCAGTTGAACCGGGCCTGCACGCCGGAACATCCGGCCCCGCGAGAAGTGTATCCGTTCATTTGTTTGTAGTTCCATTTCCCGCTGGTCATTTGGCGGGGACAGACGGCATGGGTGATAAGCGGAATTCCTCCGGGCAGGCAGATCTGACCGCCGTGGGTGTGCCCGCAAAGATAGATATCAACCGCGAGTTCTGCTGCCTGTTTATATATCTCCGGTGTGTGGCTGAGCAGCAGCGTCGTGATGTTCTTCTGTCTGGAGCGAAAGGCCCGCTTTAAGTCATGGGTTCCGTAAAAATGGGGGTCGTCAACTCCGGCAATGAATAGTTCCGCTCCATTGTGTTTGAGGATTTGCCCTTCGTTGAGCAGCATGCGGACCCCGCTTTCTTCAAGGTCCGGGACCTGTTCAAGAAAGTCATGATTGCCCAGAATGCCGTAGATGCCGTACCTTGCGCATATTTTGGTGACCAGCCGGGACATTCCTATGGCAGAAGGTTTGTGGTTGTGGTGGGTCAGCAGCCGAAAATCTCCGGTCAGTACACAGATATCGCATCGCAAGGGGGCAACAAGGGAGAAAAGGGTCTCTCCTCCGTCGATGAAGCCGTCGATATGGATGTCACTCAGGTGCAGTATCCTGAATCCATCAAGTTCTTGCGGGAGTCCTGGAACACTGACATCATTTTTGATTGTTTGAAAATCAAGACTGTTGCGTCTTCCGCGTTCACGCATTCGGCTGAAGCGAAGGGAGCAGTCCACGAAATTTACAAAAGTATCCAGATTCTCGAGATGTATTCTACCGAACCCTTTACCGAACCACGATGCTGCATGCTCAACCTGCATCCGCAACCGTTGCGAGACAGCTTTTTCTCCCATGCGCCGTGCAAGCGCGGAGAATATGTCATATGGCAGGGGACACCTGTTCATGATTGCGTCCCGGTAAATTCGAGGCAGCAGAGGGTTACATCATCCTGTAGGGGACGGTGTCCGCCGAATTCCAGCATTTCTTTGTAGATGCACTCAAGCAGGCTGTCAGATCCTTTTGATGAATTATTAAGAATGCAGGATTCCAGCCGTGGGGCGCCGAACTGTTCTCCGCTCGGGGATTCATATTCGGAAAGGCCGTCGGTATAGCAGAGAAGGCGGTCACCGACGGCGAAGGGGACTGTTTCCTGCTCAAAGGGAATACCGACGTTTAATCCGATAACGGTTCCACCTTTCTCAAGAAGTTCTGTCTGCCCGTTCTCACGTAGCAGCAGTGGCGGAAGATGTCCGGCGCTGCTGTAAGTCAATGTTTGCTCTTTTTGGTTCAGCAGCCCATAGAACATGGTGAAATGCTTGTTCATCCGTTCTATAGGAAAGTCCGCTTCCAGTTGCCTGAGCATATCAGATGGTGAGATGATGGTATCCTGTCTGCCCGTGAAATGGTCAGAGCGGGAGAGCAGCCGGGAGACAGAAATTGCGGCAAGGGCAGCGGACACACCGTGACCGCTGATGTCCATGAGGTAAAAGGCGCTGTGATCTTCATCCAGCTGCACAAGGTTGAACATGTCCCCGCCGACATAGTCGCTGGGCTTGAACAGCCAGTGCAGGCATATTTCCCCCAGATTACAAGCTTTCGAAGGCAGGAAGCTGTGTTGGATGAATGCTGCAGCGGCCAGGTCTTCTTGAATAATGCGCGCTTTTTCCCTGTTGTCGGTGATGAGTTTGTGCTGTTCCAGTCCGGCATTTATCACACTGCTGATGGTTTCACGTTCGGCGGGCTTCATCAGAAAGCGGAAAACATGCCCTTGATTCAGGGCTGTTACTGCAGCCTGAATATCCGCATGTCCGGTCAGGATAATGCCGATTGTATCGCTATTGATTTTCTCTATTTCGTTAAGCAGCTCCAGTCCGTTCATTCCCGGCATTTTAAGGTCGGAAACAACAACAGGATACGGTCCGTTTTCCTTAAAAAGCTGCAAACCTTTTTCAGGGAGATCGGCAGTATCAATTTTAAATTCCTTTCGAAGCAGGCTGCGAAAGGAAGTGAGAATGTTCGGATCGTCGTCTACAAAGAGAATTTTCGGCTTCATCAGCGCAAACCTCAACACACCTGTATAATTTAAGCTTTGGTGTGATATTAATACAAATCAGAGTAAAAGGTCTATTAAATAAATGGTTTTTTAGGTTTAAAGAGATACCTGTAAAGTGGTTGTAGGTCAGTATTTGAGTTGTATAGCCATAGAATACAGCGTGTTGTCCTGTTATTTGATAGGCAGTCGGATAGTGAACGTTGTCCCTTCTCCCGGGAAGGATTCCAGCTCTATGGCTCCGCCATGTTTGCTGACCACGATGTCGTGTGCAATGGCCAACCCCTGTCCACTTCCTTCCCCGACTTGTTTTGTGGTGAAAAAGGGTTCGAAAATCTTGTCTTTTATTGAGTCAGGAATACCTGTGCCGTCGTCTGAAATATTAATGAAAACGTCATCGTAGCTCCAATATGTGGAGATGGCTATTTTGCCCTTTCCGCCTGTTTCATCATATTTGTATTTGATGGCATGGGCAGCGTTTACGATCATGTTTAATAAGACCTGATTGATGCTGCCTTGAAAACAGTTCACCAGCGGAAGTGTCTCCAGCTGCATGTCCAGATCCGCATGGTATTTCCATTCATTGCGGGAAACTGTGACAGTGTTGGCAATCAGTTTATTTATGTCTGCCGGTTGTTTTTCCTCTTGCCCGGGATGCGCAAAGTTTTTCATTGCATGTACGATTCCGGCTACACGCTGGATTCCGTTTTGCGCTCGGTCACATGAATTGGGTATTTCTTCTATGAGGAAATCGAGCTCTTCCTCTTCGGCTAATTCATCCCTTTGCTTCAGCAGTTGCGGGAAGAGACCTGCCGAGCGGCATTCTGCGAGAATGCGGGTGTCCAGCTTATGGACTTTCATGAAATCGGCAAAACCGTCTTTCTGGAAGTGGACCGAGTTACCCACATACTGGATAGGAGTATTGATTTCGTGGGCGATGCCTGAAGCGAGTCTGCCTATGGATTCGAGTTTACGGGCCATTTCTAGTTTGCGTTCAAGGTTTTTGCGGTCACTGATATCGAAAAGAATAACCGCAAGATGGGGACGTTCTTTGATGGTGATGGGCAGCACATGGCGGGTAACCGAAACGGGGTGGCCGTCCCTGCCGATAATCATGGTTTCTTTTGGTGAGTCCGCCTCGTATCCCTTGGGGCATATCTCATGCAGATATTGTCCTTGTTTGGAAAAGGTTCTGTCGCAGTTCCGGCCCAGCATTTTTCCTCTATTTATGCCGAACATTTCTTCTGCAATAGTATTTGTTTCAGCTATTATCCGTTTTTCAACGTCGATAATGAGAAAGGCTGCCGAGATTCCGTCGAGCAGTGAACGAAGAAGTTCTTGATTCTGACGGGTCTCCATCTCGGCCCTTTTGCGTTCAGCCACTTCCTTGGTTAGTTCCTCGGTTCTTCTGGTCAGGGCTGCGGTCCTTTCATCAACGAGCTGTTCGAGTTGCTCGTTGAGCATCTGTAATTGCCTTTCCTGCTCCTTGCGCTCGGAAATATCGCGAACGATGGCCGTGAACATGACCGCATCAGGAGTACGGATTTCATTTATGGAGAGGTCTATGGGGAAGCGGGTTCCGTCACTGCGGACTGCTTCAATTTCACGGCCTATCCCGATAACTTTGGGGACACCTGTTTTTAAGTATCTTCTAATGAAGCTGTCATGGTTCGGTCTGAATTCCGGCGGCACAAGAATCCGGACATTCTGCCCTACAAGTGTTCCGCTCCCGTATCCGAATATTTTTTCCGCAGCCGGGTTTACCGAGAGAATGTCTCCTTTTGAATCAGCTGTGACAATGGCATCGATTACACCGTTGAAAAGTGCTGAAAGTTTGGCTTCCCGGTCTTCCAGAGATTTTTGGGCCAATTTTTTATCAGTGATGTCACTTTTGATGGCAATGAAGTTGCTGATTCTACCTTCTGCGTCCGGGACCGGGGTAATGCTTTGCTTTTCGTAATATATTTCTCCGTTTTTACGTTTGTTTATGAGTTCGCCAGTCCATGGTTTGCCGGAAAGTATTGTTGACCATAGTTTTTTATAGAAAGCAGGGGATTGTCTGCCTGATTTTAGAACTTTAAGAGTCTTTCCGTATACTTCGTTGAAAGTATAGCCGGTCATGGAGGTAAAGGATTTATTGATCCAGTGCACGCGCCCCAGATTATCCAGAATGACAATGGCATCGGCAGCAGCAGAGAGGGCGGCCCCTTGAATACGGTATTCGGCCAGTTCTTTTTCCCGTGAAGAATCGCGGGCAATGATGATTGTGGTCGGCGGGCCGTCCACGGTCTCAAGGTATTGCACTTTGACCATGAAAGGTTTTCCGGACGGTCCGAAGGTATAATTCCCTTGTTGAGAAGACTTGTTGCGCAGGGCAACGGAAAGCGGGTGGGCTTCAGCCGGAAGCTCCTGTCCGCGCTGGCTGAGCGGGAAGATGGAGGTGACTTCCTTGGTCATGATAAAAATACGTTTCAGGTCGATCAGTCTGGCAAAGCTGTCATTACACCATTTGGCTCTACCTTCGTGATCTGTCCAGAGAATGGCTTCATCAATGGAACTTAGTACTGCTTCCAGCCTTCCTATGACCGATCGTAACTCTGCAATAAGCTGGGTTTTACCTTTCATGCCGGAAGCCCTTAACTGCGCGCGGTAATGGAGGCGGCAAAACTCTTGTTACCGTTTATTTCCCCACTTAAAATGTAGTGGTTGGCAATACTGACTGTTCCATCTCCGTGCACTATTTCCAAGTCCAGATGCTGGCCCAGAAGAGAGGCTTTGCCGGTTGAAATATAGGCTGAAAAACCTAGCTGGTGTGCGTCTCGAAGTGCGGACGGAATGATGGCTGTGAGCGATTTTCCGATCAGGTCATCTGGTTGCCATCCGAAAGCGTCACTAAAGGCTTGGTTGATTTTAAGGATGATTCCGTTGATGTCGGCTGCAATAACCGGTTTATCTTCTGTCGCGATCAGTTCTTCGAAATTCATAGCGGGGGGCCTACCTACGGTATGGGTTTTATAATTCCGTTAACCATGCCACAGGAGAGGGAATTATGACAAGACCCGCAAAGCAGAATGCGCGAGTTATGAATTATGGGTTTACGGGAGAGTCTCTCAGGACCGCAAAGCATCGATAGGGCTGAGTGCCGCTGCCTGTCGGTTCGGATAGAAGCCGAAGAATATTCCGACGGCAGCGCAAGCACCTACCCCGATGAATCTTGCAGCTTCAGAGATAAAAAACTTCCAGCTGGCAAAATGGGGATGATGGCTGTTACCGAAACCTCCGCCTGAAAGCTGTACGGAGCAGATGTCGGTTCCCATTTCTTTGAACTGGCGGCCTCATTCATGGAAAGAAGGATTGTGCCATTTTGAACTTTTACCCCTATGTCATTGACTGCATGGGCAAATGTCGGAATGAAGCACAGGCAAATTGTTAATCGTGTCAGAATTGTTTGTTTCAGGAAGGGGCGTTTGTTGGTCTGGTTAATTGGAACAAATGGTATAGAAATGTGATTATTGGGGGCGCATGCCAGGAAGAATACCAACTGACTCAGTATTAATATGTTTTTTCGTAAAGGTGGATAGTGTATGATCTCTGTGCCTCTCTTGTCGATTGGACTATGTTCTTTTTTGCTTTTACAAAGGGGAAAAAGCGACCGTTAAAGTATGGATTTATCGGGTTTGCTTCGAGTGGTGACAATTTTTGTTTTGTGGCGACACGTTTGTCGCTGGGCTGTTCCGGCCTTATGGTTTGGGGGGATTCTCTCTAATAAGCGGATTTTGCGACACTATAGTCGCATGCACGGGGGAATGTATGTTCAAGCCATTGAGCCAACTTTCACAAGGCCGGCGCAGCTTTTGACGATTCTTTACGTTTTGGCCCACTTATTGCTCAAGTGAGACCCAATGCGGCTGCAGACGCATAAGAATGGATCCATGCCTTAAAGGGGTGACTGCCGTTTGGTGGTAGTTGCGAATAGCACAATCAACCTATGCTCTTTAATCGAAAGTTAGAAATATAAGAGTTGCAAGCGTACTTACTTAAAGGGAGGAAGTATGGCTACAAGTGGTAAAGGCGAAGGGGCGGACCTTCGACCGGATTTAAAGATTTTAGTCCCGGCAACTTTGGTGCTTTTCGGTATCATCGCATGCTCAATTTTGTTTACTGAAGCCAGTGAAAAATTTCTCAAGGCTGCATATTCTGTATTCACTCATAACACCGGCACTCTCTACCTCTGGGTAACCGTAGGTATGATGATTCTGTGCGCTTTTTTCATGTTCTCCAGCTACGGCAACATCAAGTTCGGAGATGAAGATGAAAAGCCTGAATTCAATAACTTTTCATGGATTGCAATGATGTTCTGCTCCGGTGTTGCCGGTGCGGTTATGTTCTGGTCCATTGTTGAACCTCTGTTCAACCTTGCTTATCCCCCCAAGTTTGCAGAACCCCTGAGCAGGGAGTCTTTCGAGTGGGCTATGTCATATGTTCTGCTGCACTGGGGACCTGTAACCTGGCCGTGGTACATGGTTACTGCACTGCCCATCTGCTACATGTTCTACAAGCGTAAAAAGCCTGTTCTTCGTATCAGTGCCGCTGCAGAGCCTATTCTCGGTAAAAAAGTCAACGGCGGCATCGGCAAGGGAATCGAGATTTTCTTCATCATCGGTCTCATGTTCTCCAATGCCGCGGTTATGGGCGTTTCGGTACCCATCGTTAACCATGCGCTGGCCAAGACTCTCGGTATTGAGCCCAGCTTTACCATGGAAATGATCATCCTTGCTGTCAGTGCTGTGATTTTTACTGCCAGTGTATCAATGGGGCTTAAGAAAGGTATTAAAATCCTTTCCGACACCAACGTTGTTATTGCCCTGTCTATGGTATTCTTCTGCCTCGTGGCTGGTCCTACTGTATTCATTGTAGATAACTTCACTAACTCTTTCGGTAATATGGTTGGTAATTTCTGGTCCATGATCTTCTGGACCGATCCTTATACCGACGGAACTTTCCCGCAGGACTGGACAATTTTTTACGCACTGTGGATGGCTTCCTACGGTCCTTTCATGGGCCTGTTCATTGCACGTATCTCCCGTGGCCGTACTGTGAGAAACGTAGTCGGCATGGGTCTGGCTGGCGGTATTGCCGGTTCATACATGATCCACGCGGTCTTCGGCGGTTACACCATGTGGGCCCAGCTCAACGGTGTTGTTGACGCTGTGGGTGTGCTCAAGGCCAGCGGCGGCCCCGCTGCTCTGGTTGCGGTACTCAGCACCCTGCCCGCAGGATCTATGGTCCTCATCGGTTACTGTGTCTTCTCAACCATCTTTCTGGCTACAAGTGTTGACTCCTGTGCATACGTTATCTCTTGCGCAGCAACCACCAGATTGGCTCCTGGATACGAACCCACCCGTGGTCACCGTTTTTACTGGGCTGCTGTTCAGGCTGGTCTGGCTCTTGCGGCAATCACCATGGGAGGTCTTGGACCGGTAAAAATCTTTGCCAACTTTGCCGGGGCACTCATGCTTATCCCCATAGGATTTGCTGTAGCGTCATGGTTCAAGATGGTCAAAGAAGACAACGCACTGATGATGTGCTGCACACCAAAAAAATAAACAACCTCGCGTAGCAAAGGAAAGGGCCTCCGGGCCTTACAGGTAACCCTCCGGGGGTCTTTCCTTGCGCAAGGATAAAATTATAAGTAGTTGAAATAAAAGGAGATTTAAAATGGCAGAACAAGCTAAAAGAGTAGCATTACTCGGATTTGACTGCGCTATTCCCAAGAGACTGGAAGCTCTTATCGAAGAAGGCGCACTGCCCAACTTTAAAAAGTTCAAGGCTGAAGGGTCTTACATGACTGAAGGGTACAACATGCCCACAGTTACCCCTCCGTCCTGGGCTACTATCTGCACCGGCGCATTTCCCCGCACCCATGGCGTAGAGGACTACTACTATTACAATGAAGGTGAGTCCCTGCACTTCTCCAAATGCGTTCAGGCTTTCGGTTCCGATATGCTCACCGCCCAGACCATCTGGGATGCTTGGGACAAGGCCGGCAAAAAGTCTCTCGTTGTCAACTACCCTACCTCCTGGCCTTCCAAAATGGAAAACGGCATCATGGTTCAGGGTGAAGGCCTCTCCGCTGCCGAACACCGCTGGCAGATCGAAGGTTATGAGCACAAAGAATGGCTTTGCGCTGAGTCCTGTGTAGCTACTGACTTCTACCCCATCGGTGTTCAGGCTCGTTTCGAAGAAGCTGAAGGCTGGAAAAACATTCCCGAAGAAGTAGAAGATCAGGAACCCCTCGAAATGGTCATCCCCATGGAATTCGGCCATGCAATGGACCCCCTCAAGCCTCAGACATGGTACGGCCTGACCTGGGAATCTGATGATGACGGTTACGACATCTTCGCTCTCTGCCCCGAAAAAGATTTTTCCAAAGCTTTCTTCACCATCAAACTGCGCGAGTGGTCCGATGTTGTTGAAGCTCATTTCCCCATCGAATCCGATGGCCGCATTGAACCCGGTTACTTCCGCTGCAAGCTGATGGAACTTTCCGACGACGCTGAAGATTTCAAACTCTATATCTCCGGCATCAACGGCACCAAAGGTTACTGCGCTCCTGCTGATGCTCTGCAGAACGTTGACTTCACCAAAAACATCGTTGCTAACGACATGGGTTTTGTTGGTCATGCTAACGGCATTATCGACGATGAAACCATCATTGAACTTGCTCAGTTCCACTCCGAGTGGCTGACCGAAGTTTTGACCACCCTGATGAAGGATAATCCGGATTGGGATCTGGTCTACATGCACACACACCTCATCGACTGGTTCTATCATGGCTTCCTTGATCAGATGGACAGCGATGACGAAGCAGTTCGTGAACACGCAATGAATCTTGAGCGTGCAATCTACCAGATCGAAGACAAATTCCTCGGCATCATGATGGACATCATGCCAGCAGATGCCCTGACCTGTCTGATCTCCGACCACGGTGCAACCCCCATCGGACCGATCCTCAACACTGCTGAAGCTCTGAAACAGGCCGGCCTCACCGCTTATGAAGCTCGTGAAGGCGACGGTAACTTCTTTGATGAGTCCGAAGGCTTCAACTACGAACTCATCCCTGAAAAATCCAAGGCTGTTCCCCAGCGCTACATGTTCGTCTACGTCAACCTCAAGTCCAAGTACCCCGGTGGTATCGTTGAGGACGAAGATTACGAAAAAGTACGTAACGAAATCATCGACGCACTCTACGACTACAAACACCCCGAAACCGGTGAGCGTCCGGTAATGTGCGCAATCCCCAAAGAAGATGCAAAAGTCTTCGGCATGGGCGGCGAGCAGGCCGGTGACGTTGTTTACGTTCTCAAGCCTGAATACATGGCTGAGCACGGTTACGGTTTCCCCACCGGCGAGTCCGGATGTGGTTCCCTGAAGAACGTCATGATGTGGCGTGGTCCCGGCGTTAAGCAGGGCTTTGTCTACGACCGTCCCCGTTGGCTGGCTGACGTTGTACCTACTTTCTGCCACGCAACCGGCAACCCGGTTCCCGCAGATACCGAAGGTGCAATCTGCTACCAGATCTTCGAAGACGATAAGTAATAGTCTTTGACCCTCCAAGGTCAATTCACACCTGATTCCGCTTAAGCGGTGCGGCTTTTCCGTTCAGCCCCCTGATTGGAATAGGCCGCACCGCAGGCGGGGCCTGGAGTCAACGCAATTTCGACTCATTCGGTCCGGCCCGTAAACAGGGTGGGGCAATGTTAGACAACAGCCCGCATCTCCAGTGAGGGAGAGGTGGGAAAGAGATGGAGAAAGCATAATGCTCTTTTTCGTAAACAAACCGGAAGAAAAAATTCTTGAGCGCATCGCCATGGTTGGTGGTGATGAAGACAAGGCTCTGCTTCTGGTAGGTGATGCCGTGGTGCTCGGTAGTGAGTACTGGGAAGAGAAGCTTGAAGGGATGGATGTGGAAGATATCTACGTTGCTAAAGACGCAGTGGATGCCCGCAACATTGAACTCAGCGACAACTGCGAAGTGGTGGATTACCCAGAAATGGTCGACCTGCTGCTCGGTAGCGATGAAAAAGTCGTATCGCTTTAAGGAGAATTTGAGATGTCCAAAACCATGACCATCATGCTTATGTCCGGTTCCGCAGAGAACGAGGATTCGCAGTTCGCTACCAGGCTTGCTGAGGCCGCACTTGATAAAGGCCACAAAGTTCAGATGTATCTTTTCGGTAATGCCGTAAATATTTCCAAGCAGGAATTGGCCATCGAAGGTGACCTGCATATTGCTTCCAGACTGGTGGAGCATATTGAACCTACCAAGAATTTTGAACGTGTGGCCCGTCTGATCGAAAAAGGTGCAGATATTTCCACCTGCCATACCAATGAACATGCCCGTGGCATTGAATCCAAGGAATACGTTGAGGGCGTTAAATGGGGCGATGTCGGCGGCTCTTTCACCAAATATCTCATGACTTCGGACGTAATGCTGTCCATCGGTCACTAAGGAGAAGATAATGATTAACTCCGCATGCCTGATCGTATCCAAACCCCTTGGTGTGGAACTCTCCGCTCTCGGACTCCGCACTG
>PPCM01000435.1_pt1 | contig 39817 bp, 32 predicted proteins | sample 1555541 | NCBI WGS metagenome assembly PPCM01 (sample SAMN05284479, study PRJNA326546) | Marine sediment metagenome, whole genome shotgun sequencing project. | isolation source: marine sediment | place: Germany: Wadden Sea | collected 2012-09-05
AAGGGCCTGTCTCAGAATGAAAAATCTGAGATAGGTCTTTTCTTGTGCATAGAAGTCATTATTTTGGTAGTATTAGTAGTTTTTAAACATGACTAATAAGAGGTCCTAAAACTTAGCACCTTATTATGAGATATTCACTTGCACATTTTATGCAGCATCTTTTTTAGACTTATGAAGTCTAGTTTTGAGCCTTCCATTTACTGTTTTTGAGTGGAGTTTGTTGATATTGTAACCAAAACACATGAGGAGGATTTCAGTCCTGACTTTCTCTTTTCCTCTCATGCTTACTCTTCTAAAGCTATAATCTTCTTTTAGTACACCAAAAGCACCTTCTACTTGTATAGATCTATTCATTCTGTAAAGAATACCTTTTTCACTTGTAATGTTTGCATGTGATTCTTGTCTCATTTCATAGAACTTTGTAGCTACCTCCAACCTACGATTACCCTTGGCCCTTGTACACTTCGACTTCACATTGCAGTTACTGCAATCTTCACACTCGTATACCTTTGATTGTGTTTCATAGCCAGAAGCAGAAGTTTTCTTTTTATCGTGAGTGTAATTAAGCTTCTTCTTGTTATGGCAAAGATAGTAATCACCTTCTTCACAGTAGGTCATATTCTCTCGTCGTCCGATTTTATTTTTGAAGCTACTTTTCTTTTGCTGTTCATAGTTAGATGGTTTGATATAGGCGGTTTGACTGTTTTGGGCTAAATGATTGTAGTTTTCTTCGCTCTCATAGCCTGCATCAGCTACGATATCTTTATGACGCACCTTTAACTGTGCCTGGATATGGTTAAGGAAAGGTACAAGGGTGAGCTGGTCGTTTCTATGGCTATAAGTTTCAGCGGCTATAATATACTCATTTTCTACACCAATCTGTAGGTTGTAGCCAGGCTTGAGCTGGCTGTTTCTCATATGATCTTCCTTCATAAGCATAAAAGTAGCATCTGAATCTGTTTTTGAATAACTATTACGACCATTAAAAAGTCTGGCAGCTAAGTTATAACGTTCTTGTCTTTCGAGGAAGGCTTGGACACTTTCATAATCTCTTTGAAAGGGTGTTTTTCTTTTTCCTTTACCATATACAAAGCTTAGCTGCTTATCTTCTTTGTATTGATCCATATAGTCTTTCATTTCTTTTAGTAGACTTAAATAGTCTTCACCACTTAGAGACCCACTAAAACCATAAACCTCTTTTAGGCTAATCAGCAGCTTGTCGACTTTTTCATGAAGCTTGATTTCATTCTTTTCAACTGCCTTTCGCCAAACAAAGGTATAACGATTGGCGTTAGCTTCAAGTTTAGTGCCATCAATAAAGAGGTGGTCATGCTGTATCTCTTCTAGGTCATAAAGAAGACTAATAAACTGATAAAACAAATCATCTACAACCAAGGGTAACCGTTCAGATCTGAATCTAGCTAGAGTATTGTGGTCTGGAACGCTTTCATCTTCTAGTAGCCACATATAGTTAATATCTCTTTTGCAAGCTTGTTCAAGCTTTCTTGTTGATGTTACAGTCTGTGAGGCACCATAAGCGAGTATCTTGAATAAAGTTTTTGGTGAGTTCTTTGGCTTTGAACCAAGCCTAGAGTAGGTATTATAAAGAGATGTGTAATCTAGCTCATCAGCAATCATGCTAAGGATTCTAACAGAATCATCATCTGGAATAAGCACTTCAAGATTAAGTGGCAAAGTGAGTTGTTTACTTGTCTTTATCATGGTATAATTCTCCTGTATTTTTAGGTTGTCAGATACCTTAATTATACAGGAAAACGGACCCTTTCAGGTGAGTAATCACATGAAAATCGTCCGTTTTTTCTTGCTTTTGAAAAGAGAGTGAAAGTCATTATGCTTTAGAAAAAGTGTTCTGATGGAGAGGTCATCCTTGCGGCATATATTTCAGACTTAAGAAACTAGAAATGGAAAGGTCCGCTTTAGATTTGCAACCCGGGAATCAGGTTATTTTTCGAAAGTATGATGGCTGAAGCGATTTATAAAACTAGATAAAAGAAAAAGGCAATCCCAGAATTTATTCTGAGACAGCCCCTTTCATTTATAAGCTTATTGGTTAATCTTGTTAGTCCAAAACATCATCAAGTGGCAAGGAACCACCAAAAATATCAAGAGCACTTCCAATTGTAAAATCAATTTTACCATTGCCCTTAGCCTTTATTAGTTCAACATCCTCAAGAGATGCAATACCTCCAGCGTAAGTGCACGGGATAGATACATAGTCTGACAGGAGACTTAAAAGTTCAGCATCTATACCACTTTGAAGTCCTTCAACATCTACTGCATGAACCAGAAATTCATCACAAAACTGCTCAAGAAAGGCAATGTTCTCTTTGGTAATGGCAAAATCAGTGAATTTCTGCCATCTGTTTGTAACGACATAATAGGTATTACCCCTTTTACGACAACTTAAATCTAATACTAATTTCTCTTTACCAACAAGTTCAACTATCTCATCCAAATGTTCCTGATGAAGTAAACCATCATTGAAGATATAAGAGGTAACTATCACATGGCTAGCACCCATATCAATATAAGTTTTAGCATTCTGATTAGTTATGCCTCCACCCACTTGCATACCTCCAGGATATACCGCTAAAGCCTTTTTAATCTGTACTTCATTGCCTTTTCCAAGTGCAATAATGTGGCCTCCTGTTAGTTCTTTATCTTTATATAACTGTGCATAATAATCAGATTCATACTTGGATACAAAATTTTCTTCTGCACCTTGATCATCTAATGTCCCACCAACTATTTGTTTAACACGACCTTGATGAAGGTCTATACATGGTCTGAATTTCATTGATTCTCCTACTCTGTTTTAATGCCCCATAAATTCTAGGGCTTTATCCAATATTAACGGTTTTGAGAACTTATACCCCTGTAAATAATCCACATTCAACTTAAGGGATATGTCCATCATCTCATTGTCTTCAATTCCCTCAGCAACTACATGAATGTTGTTTTTGTGACATAAATCTACCAAGGACTTGATAAAGTCAAAAACAATGGTTTGGCTGCTTATTTTCAGCATAACCTCCCTATCTATTTTCAACTCTGTAATCGGTGTTGAAAATATAGTATTGATTGACGAGTAACCTGTTCCAAAGTCATCAATTGCAATGCCAAAACCATCAGTTTTTAGTTTCCCTAACTGTTTCAAAACATTAGTATTGTCATCTAACATTAAAGATTCTGTTATTTCAATTATCAGATTGGATGACTTTATGTGGTATTTATCTACAGTTGATCTGAGATAGGCAAAATAATCTGGATTTGATAGTTCTACTACTGATACATTAATTGAAACCGATTTGTCTGTCTTGTTCAACTTGTTGTAAGTGTGTATGAATGAACAAGCCTTATCTATCATAAACTTTCCAATTCTAATAATAGCACCACTTTTTTCTGCAACAACAATAAATTCATCTGGATAAATAGGACCCCAATTGGGATTATTCCATCTACATAGTGCTTCAAACCCAAGTATCCCATCCTCTGAAGAGACGACAATTGGCTGGTACACCGGATAGATTTCTTGATCCTCTAGTGCTTTAATAAGGTTAGTTTCAATAAACATCTTGCGATGAATCCGTTTTTCTACACTATTCGTATAAACAGAAAGCATTCCCTTATGATCTTTCAGTTCCTCTAAAGTAAGGAACATCCTATTGAACATATCTTCACATGTTGGAAAGGATTCTTCTTGAGGAAATGACATCATCACAGCTTTATATATCACTTCAGATGATAATTCAAATGCTATATTTAATTGAGATAGTTCACTTTCTAACTGATTACATAACATCTCTACCTGGTTTTCTGTAATAGACTGATTTGCCTTAAAGGAAAACACAAATGGTATGAATCTATATATATCAAATGTACTTGCAAAAATATTATTTATGATCTTTGTAGCTTCCAAGATCAAACTATCGATAAATGCCTGACCGTAAACCGTCAACATATAATTCAAGTGAGATAAATCAATGAATACTAGCGTCCCACTCTTTTCATCAACAAAATCATCCTCTAAGTCTTTAATCAACTTTTTTGCATTAGGTAACTTGGTAATGTTATCAATATAGACTTCACTATATAAATCAGATTCATTTTCTTTAAGTAATGTAATATCCCTATGAGTCCCTAATATATGACCATCAAAACCGATATCTCTCCGCCTCTGTTCTTCAATCCAAATGTAATGCCCTTCTTTATTTAAAACTCTATAGTCTGATACAATAAATTCTGCATCAAATGTTTTATGTTCCTTAAGTTCATTGACAAATTTAGTGCGATCATCTGGATGTATCAATTGAACCCAATCATCAAGTGATATGCCTGAGGTATCCAAATTAAATTGCTTATAAAACTTTGAATTATAAGTAAACACATTAGAATCAGAATCCATTTCCCAGAATCCTATATGTGAGACATCAAATTGTTCAATTCGCTCTTTGAAATTATTGGCTTTGTGGATAAAGAAGTCTTTTAAGTTCATTAAGGGGTCCTCATTCGCTTAAGTCTATACAGCTATTTTATCAGAAATATGTCCACACGGAAAGCTATATATTCCAAATTAAATATGCCATATACTTCTTAGATACAAGAGTAAATTTCTTCATCTCTAAACCCTTTAGCCAAAAATCATTTATTCAACCGATCTTCATGAACTATTTCTTTTTAATGGGAATCCAAACTTCACATCTATAATCCTTTGCCCTTTGATTCCCTTCTGAGTAGGCTTCAATATCTGGAGCATCTGTATATTCATAGCCTGACGTTGGCAACCATTCAGTGAGAATTCTTTTTTGTAAAGACTGTAAAGCTTCAGGTAGAGGACCAAAAGATTCAAATATAGCCCATGTACATGCTGGCACCATATAAGGTTCCATTCTCTTAGGTTCATCATCAATATTTGGTGTTGCAATATAGTAGTCAAAGTCCTTGCCATTCATACAAGTACTTATACCTAATAAGGCCTTAGGTTCTCCCGTATTATATTTCATGATTTTAGGTATTATACCTCTTATAGCTGTTTTCTTCCAGAACTTTGGAATTTCCTTAAAATTCTCTTCTAAGTCCAGCTGAAAATGTTTCTTCACGCCAACCACCCTAAATGCTTCTTTCTTAACAATTGAATAATTCATTTTAACATCTCCTTTTATTTGCATTGTTAGTTGCATAGGAGGAAATGCTGTAAGTCTAGTATTAAGTTTTTTAGCCTTACTTGGCGCTATATCGTGGACACTCTTAAAGGCTCTATTAAAAGCTGTCGGCGATTCATAACCGTATTTCATGGCTAGATCGATAATCTTAATCTCTGTTGTTTGCAGGTCGAATGCAGCTAAAGTCATTTTTCTATTTCTAATATACTGACATAGCGGAATCCCAATGATATATGAGAACATTCTGCTATAGTGAAACTCTGTTGTACCTGTTAGTTTAGCTAGTTCCTTGTGATTGATTTCATCATCAATATTTTTCTCAATATAGTCTAACGATTCATTGAAGCTTTCAAGCCAGTTCATTGCACACCTCCTTATAAAAGAATTATAGAATATAGATTGTTAAGAATCCTCGCAATTCATGTTCGAGATTGATAGCTTATCATAAAAGAGAAAGTGCTATTTGCACTTTCTCTTAACTGTATACCTGTAAAAAGGTTTTATTACATTACCATATGGCTTGATTTGGTATTATATATCCATCACCAACATAATTGGTGTGTGGTCTTGTCGCTCACCAGAATCTATCATCTCTGATTTAACAACCTTGTCCGCTATCCTATTGCTCACAAGCCAGTAATCAATTCTCCATCCAGAATTGTTGATTTTACTAGTTCTAACCCTTTGCGCCCACCAAGAATACGCACCTGTGACTTCACCATGAAGATGTCTAAATGTATCCGTAAAACCCTTAGCTAACAGCTCTGTAAAACCTGAACGCTCTTCATCAGTAAATCCTGCTGATTGATGGTTGTTCTGTGGATGTGCCAAATCAATTTCATTGTGTGCTACATTATAATCACCAGTAGCTAAAACAGGTTTAGCAGCATCAAGTTTTTGAAGGTACTCTGCATACTTTACGTCCCAAACTTGTCTCTCTTTCAACCTTCTTAGCCCATCTCCTGCATTTGGTGTATAAACTTGAGTAAGGTAAAAATCGCCAAAATCTAAAGTCAAAATTCGTCCTTCAAAGTCCATCGTATCTGGCGCACCAATTTCAGGGCTGTCAATCTCTGGTGTGAATTTTTCTTTATACAAAAACATCGTTCCTGCATACCCTTTTCTAGCTGGTTCCTGAGATGAACGCCAAGTGTAATTATATCCTTTGAAAAACTCACCTAAAAGCTCAATATGTTTCTTACTAGGTCCTTTAGCAGGTAATTTTGTCTCTTGTAAAGCAATAACATCTGGGTCTTGCTCCATAATTGTATCAATTACTTTTCTTGATAGAAGAGCCCTATTTGAATCGCTTGTTAATGCAGCGTTTAATGAATCGATATTCCATGAAATGAATTTCATATTAATCCTCCTTATTCTGAAGTGCATTCGTCATATTATAAATACACCTTATTAAGAAGTATCTCATATAACAACCATTATTTGCAAGTAATGATTCACATACTACATTAATCCGTTAGACTTACTCAGACAATAAGACATGTATCGCTTCGGAAAAGTTTTGTTTGAGGCATGTATCATGTAACTACCCACTAATTTCACTAAAGTGGAACGTCCCCATTTGCATAAAAATGAAACCGACAACTCTACATGTATCACTCTGAAAAGCCTTGTCAAAGGCATATATCGTGTAACTACATACTAATTTCACTAAAGTGGAACGTCCCCATTTATACAAAAATGAAACGTCCCCAAAACTGAGAAATTCCTCTTTACCAACTAATTCAAATGCTACTTATTATACTTGCGTTATATCACGGAAGCTCCAACTCCACTTCACGATCACCATCAACAACCACACGAATCTTTTTAACACCATCCCTATCAACCAATTCTAGATCACTACTCAATTTTCCTCCAAGTGGCATACGCCATTCTTCATGGATTTCTCCTGATATATAACGAAGGGCTGCCAGTTCTGTTTTAGATTGTGTGGGCAGAATCAATAATACCTGTCCACCTTGCTCCTCGAGCAAAAGTCTATACATATGCATATCTCGCGACCCTATGTCGTGTGTTGAATAGCCTGGAAGGGCCGCTTCACTTCTAAGAAGCTTTTCTTCCTTATCCCAACTATAAAAGTTAACTATACCACCGATATGTGGCGTTATTACATCCACTAGAAGCTTTTGACCTTCATCACCAAAAGCGTCAATATCAAGGGTATGTCTCCAACGAAAGCCTTTGCCTATAGGTGGACTTTCAGCTAAAATGTGACCTTCCTCATCATACAAAACAAGTTTTGCTCCATTAGTGTCATTACTCAAGGTTAAAATGATTTCTCTTTCTCCGTCCCCATCCCAGTCGCTCCATATTGGCCGAATACTCTCAATAGCCCAATCATCTGGAACTGAAAACTTCCCAATGACATTAGATGTCTCTCCCAACTGAACTATTGTAACTGAACTTGCTTCTATACCATCACCTAAAATACCATGCTGGTATCGATCTGTTGGATCAGACAGAATAAGAAGATGTTGATCTTCGTCCTCAAGAATATGACTATCCGGTAAAGCATCAATCTCTAATATAAGATTTTGCTCGTCCACAATAATATGTAAATCACCATTGGGAGTAATGACATAGTCCTCAATCGTTTCTACTATTTGGGCAGTATCTTGTTCAATCGTCTTATCGCTACAAGCACTTGAAATTAGCAATATGATTAAGCTAATGAATAGTGTTATTTTTTTCAACTCAACAACCTCATTTCTTCAGACATTATAATGTTCACATTCTAATTATATACTTCTTTAATAAATTAACAAATAGAGGTTTGATATATATAATCTATGTTCATCAGAGTATTTTAATCTATTAAAAAATCTCCTTTTGAATTATCAAAAGGAGATTTATCTTATTTATTAACTTTTGGTGAGAAGTACAATACTCTCGACATGAGGTGTATGAGGAAACATATCAACAAGCTCCCACTTCTCTACACTATAACCAGCTTCTTTTAGAAGTACTAAATCTCTGGCTAAAGATGTTGGTTTACATGATACATAAACAATCTGCGTAACGCCAAATTCCAGTATCTTAGGCATAGCCTTTGGATGGATACCATCCCTTGGAGGATCTAATATAATAATGTCTGGTTTATCCACAGAATCTGCTAAATCATCAATAACTTTCAACACATCCCCTGCAATAAACTCACAGTTTTTAATACCATTAAGGTCTGCATTCACTTTGGCTGCTTCTACTGCTTCTTCAACAATCTCAACACCCACAGCCTTCTTAGCAACTGGCGCTATCAATTGGGTAATTGTACCTGTACCTGAGTATAAGTCAAAAATAACCTTATCTTTAGTCTCACCGACATAATGTCTCACAACATCATATAACTTCTCTGCTCCATGAGTGTTGGTCTGGAAAAATGAGAATGGTGAAATCTTAAATTTCAAGTCAAAAAGCTTCTCGTAAAAATAGTCTTGGCCATAAAGTACATGAAGATCATCCACTTTGACTGCATCTGACATTTGATCATTGATTGTATGAATAATACCTTTGATGGTATTGTCTAAATTTAATGCTGTTAGACTTTCTACTAAAGGCTCTAAATCAAGTGTCAGCTGAGATGAAGTCACTAAGTTAATCTGCAGTTCTTTTGTCTTTATGCCACAACGTACAACTAGGTATCTGAGATAGCCTTCATGGCGTCTTTTATGATAAAAAGGTATGTTAAGCTCTCTAAAATAACTTGCAACTGTAGCAACAATTTTGCCATAATCTGTATTAACAATTTTACACTGAGTGGCATCTGTAATGTCGTACATACTGCCTCTTTTATGGAGTCCAAGGGCCAATGGTCCATCTAAGAACTCATCTCCAAAAGAGAACTCCATTTTGTTTCTGTATTCAAAAACATCTGGACTTCCTGTAATGCCCTGGTATAAGTCATTAATGCCAAGTGGCTCAAACAAGTCCATCATTTGCTTTTCTTTAAGTTTAAGCTGTTCCTCATATGGCAATGATTGATAAAGACAACCACCACATGCACCAAATTCTGGGCATGGTGCTTTTTCTTCAAGAGGTGAATGTTCAAGTACCTCTAACAACCTGGCTTCTATTCTGTTCTTACGTTTCTTATTAACAACGGCATGGACTTTCTGTCCTGGAAGTGAGTTTTTGACAACAACTCTTTCTTCACCTACATAAACGATGCCTTTGTTTGGAAATTCGACATGGTCTACTATGCCTTCAAATTGATCTCTTTTTTTCATAATACATCCTTTGTTTTCGCCTTTATGACAGTGTTCTGTCGGTGAATTAGTATAGCATATATTGAGGGCAAGTACAATACAAATACATAGCAGGATACAGGGATAAAGGAGGATAAGAGCGGATAAAGGATTAACGCAAAAACGCAAGAGATATAATCACAAACCACTCCTCACTTATCCTCCTTTATCACTGTATCCTGCTAATGTTTCTAAAGACACTGGATTCCCGATAGTCGAGAATGACTTAGTAGGGATTAACACTAAAACGCAAAAAGGAATAACCGCGAAACACACGAAATCACGAAGAATAATTTTAATCTGCGTCATCTGTGAAATCTGTGGTAGTCCTTTTATCCTGAATCATCCTCTTTTATCCTTGTATCCTGCTAATTCTTCACATAAAAAGGGACTGACAAAGTCAGTCCCTAAGCTTTTATTCTTCTACTTCTTCAAATTCCTCATCATAATCATCATCATAGTCGATGTCTTCAAAGTCTTCATCATCAAAATCATCAAACTCATCATAAGCTTCAAAGAAGAACTTATAAACAGCAAATCCAATACCTGCTAATACAATAATAGATGCTAACACGATTAACCATGTATAGTTTTTCTTCTTCTGTACGACCACTTCTTTTCTTGGGTCAAACTTCTGTAATGTTTCAATAAGTTTTTGTATTTTAGCTAACTCTGCACTCTTAATTAAACTAAACATTTACTCACGCCCTTCCAGTGAAATCTTGTAAGTACAACATCATTCAAATCAAATCACTTAAACAACGTGTACAAGTTAATTACATTATAACATTCTTTTTATAAGTTGCACTAGATAATTTCAATATTTAACCCATTTTTTTGAGACCAGATAAGCCTGCTAGTAATTTCTTTTTACCAACACTTGGGAAGTTAACTGTTACCTGATAATCAGCCCCACCTGGTTCAATAGCCATAACTTGACCAACACCAAATTTGCTGTGTTTCACCAAATCACCTTCCTTGTAATCTAAGGAAAGATTAGCGTTTGATGGTAATGGTTTTGCTGGTGTTTTCACCTGATAAGGTGTTGCTTTGAAGAAGCTCTTATCTCTTCTCTTAGGGAGTGCAGACGTATTGGATATATCACTTGTATATGAACTGCCTGCAACTTTTCCTTCTAAAAGGTCTTCTGGGATCTCCTTTAAGAATCTGGATATGGCATTATACTGGGTCTGACCATGCATCATCCTTTGTTTGGATGCAATCATAGTTAATTGTTCTCTGGCTCTTGTAATACCCACATAACAGAGACGTCGCTCTTCTTCAATATCATCTTCACTCCCAGTTGAAATACTCATATAACTAGGGAATAAACCATCTTCTAGGCCAGTCATATATACGCAGGGGAACTCAAGCCCTTTGGCACTATGCAGGGTCATTAATACAACCACATCATTGTTATTTTCCATGTTATCAATATCAGCAATCAGTGCAACTTCTTCTAAAAATCCAGCCAAGGTTGGTGTTTCACCAGCTTCTTTTCTAGAAAGCTCAAACTCAGCTAACTTTGAAACAAGTTCACCAATGTTCTCAATTCTACCTTTTGCCTCATCTGTATCTTCTGCTTTCAAATCCTTCATGTAACCTGTCGCTTCAAGTACTTGTTCCATGAACGGCATCAAGTCTAAGGTTTCTAGGCTCGCTTTTAAATTATATATGATATTTCTGAAGGTAATGATTTTATTCTCAGCTCTAGACAGTCCTGGTACATGTTCGATTTGACGAACTGCTTCAAAGAAACTCATACCACTTGACTGAGCAAAGGCATTAATTTTATCTATTGTCGTTGCACCAATTCCTCTTCTAGGTACATTGATGATTCTCTTAACTGCCAAGTCATCCACACTGTTATTAATCACACGTAGATAGGCTAAAACATCTTTAATCTCACGACGTTGGTAGAAGTTAGTACCGCCAAAGATTCTATAAGGTACATTGGCATACACAAGTCTTTCCTCTAAAACCCTTGACTGTGCATTAGTTCTATATAAGATGGCATGGTCATTGTAGGCTTTATCTTGATTAAGGACATGGTCCTGAATATCATCAACTACAAGTTGCGCTTCTTCTTTCTCATTGTTTGTATGGTAAAAAGTTATTGGTTCACCAGTCTCATTATCGGTCCATAATCTTTTGGCTTTACGTCTTGAGTTATTTTTAATCACTTGATTAGCTGCATCAAGAATTGTCTTAGTTGAGCGATAATTTTGCTCTAATTTGATGACTTTGGCATTCTTATATACTTTCTCAAAATCCAAAATATTAGTGATGTCTGCGCCTCTAAATTTATAGATCGACTGGTCATCATCCCCAACGACACAAAGGTTCTTATAGCCGCCTGCTAGTTGGCTAACCAATTTAAACTGTACCCCGTTGGTATCCTGATACTCATCCACCATGACATACTTGAACTTCTTCTGATACCTCTCAAGAACATCTGGACGTAACCTAAATAACTCAACTGTATAGAAAAGTAAATCATCAAAATCTAGTGCGTTGTTCTTCTTTAATCTATCTTGATAGAATTCATATAATAAGGCATACTTCTCTTTACGGAAATCTCCTGCTGCACTTTGCTTATAAGCATCTGGTCCCATCAATTGATTCTTAGCACCACTGATTGCAGAGAGTACACCTGATTCCTTAAACTGTTTTGGATCAATATTATGAAGCTTCATCCCTTCACGAATGATACGTTTGCCATCATCTGTATCATATATTGTAAAGTTTTTATCGTATCCAATTAGATCAATATCTCTTCTTAAAAAACGAACACATGAGGAGTGAAATGTGCTTACCCAGACATCTTGACCGCCATGACCAATCAGTGAATCAACACGTTCGCGCATTTCTTTGGCCGCTTTATTGGTAAAAGTGATAGCCATGATCTCCCATGGTTGAGCCAAGCCTTTTTCAATCAAATAAGCGACTCTATGGGTCAATACCCTTGTTTTACCTGAACCAGCACCTGCTAATAATAACAAGGCCCCTTCAGTGTAAAAACATGCTTCTTGCTGTTCTTTATTTAACGTATCATATATACTCATCTAATCACCTGTCTCTTCCATACTCTATCTAGTTAGAACATACGTGCCCATAGACCTAACCTGTATATCATAGCATATTTAGATGGTATTTTCTATGTAATAAGGGGCAAAAAATGAAGAATTTCTTAAACATGACATAGGTCCTATTTACCTTCTTGTAATCTAGTATTGAATACTATATAATGGTCATGAGGCGGTGCAAATATGAGCAAAAAGAAATACGATAAGTTTATACAAGATTTATTAGAGTTTATAAAATCACGAGATTACGTTAATTCAAAAGATATTCCAAATATCGATTTATATATGGATCAAGTCACAACTTTTATGGATGATCATTTAGGTTTATTCAAACGTTCAGAGGACGAAAAAATCTTAACTAAAACGATGATTAACAATTATAGTAAGTTTGAGATTCTACCTCCAACGAATAAAAAGAAGTATACCAATGACCACATGATTCTCCTTCTGTTTGTGTACTACTTTAAGAATGTTTTGTCTATTCCAGATATCAAAGCACTTCTTGACCCTGTTAAGGATATACTTCTTAAAGACGATTCACCTATTGATATGGGTGACTTCCTTGATCGTATTATGACCGTACAGGAAAATCATTATGACTCATTGGCAACTCAGGTGAATCATACTGTTGAAGTGTCTAAAGGTTTGTTTGATGAATTTTCGGAAGAAGATCAAGAGAAGCTGTCAATCTTTACAACAGCCTATCTCTTAACCATCCAAGCTACAGCTCAGAAACATATGGCAACTCAATTAATTGATCAATATCTGAATAAGAGAGAGACACCTAAGACCAAACAAAGTAAAGAAAAACAAGCACCACCTAAGCAGGCTCGTAAGAAAGCTGCTCCTAAGAAAGAAACACCTAAAAAATAAGTCAAATTATTAAGAGCTACGCTTAAGTCAGCGTAGCTCTCATTTTTATTCTATTCTTCTGTGTCGATTCGACTAAATACCATATCATAACCATCATTTCCATAATTAAGTGATCGATTCACTCTAGAAATAGTTGCCGTCGAAGCACCAGTCTTCTCTGCAATTTCAAGATATGTATTCTGATCTCTTAACATTTTAGCCACTTGAAGTCTTTGTGCTAAAGAGTGTAGTTCGTTAACTGTACAAATATCTTCAAAGAAAGCATAACATTCTTTTCCATCATTTAGGCTTAATATTGCTTCAAATAAACGGTCTACTTCAGCAGATTTAATATTCTTACTCATAGTACGATCTCCTTTTATAACCCTTTTCTCTATATTCTTTATAGTCAAATTTTACCACGATAAACTGCTACAGTAAAGAACTATTTTTACTTTTCAGTTATGTCCATAATTTTTTCTTAATAGTGAAAATATTGACCTAAACCTTGCACTTATGTATAATTATGCGTTGATATGCACCAATAAATCCGAAACCGACTTGTTGGCAATAAGCTTATAAGGGAAGTTAACCTCATCAATCACAGTCAAACAATTAGTAAAGTCTCCAATAGATGTCGCAAAATGAGCGTCTGACCCCATGACGATCTTCTGATTATATTTTGCACATAATTCTAAGTATTCAAGCGTATTTTTCTTACTATTATGTCTGACCGAATTAGGACTAAGAGAACCATTATTAACTTCTAATAGGATGTCATGTTCTTTGGCTGCCTTCACAATTTCAAGGTAATCTAGAGGAAAACGATCGTCATCAGGGTGTCCAATAATCTTAACAAATGGATTGGCCATTGCACCAATCATGGCTTTAGTATTTGTTTTACGAGTCCCAGGGTTAAAACAAGGTGGGTGGAAACTTGCGATTGCATAATCTAACTTCTCTAACTCCTTAGAGGTCATGTCTATTTTTCCGTCCTGCCCAATGATATTGGCTTCTACACCTTTCAAAATTCTTACACCATCAACGTAATCTGGAATTAGACCCAGATTCAGAAAATGAAAAATATAAGCACTGCCTGGCAATGTAGGGGCATGGTCTGATACACCAATCACTTCTAGACCCTTTTCCTTACCGTAACGTATGTTCTCAAGTAATGTGCTATAAGCATGACCACTTGCTATTGTATGTGTATGTAAATCTATTTTAAACATAATTACTCCTTTTATAATGCAATGAGTATAGGAACCAATATTGGTACTAAGATACTTAATACCACCCCTGATACAAAACCTACCACAGCTGTTTTAGGATCTGTATAACGAGTGATAATTGGTAATGTTGTGTCCATGGATGTGGCACCACAGGGGGCTACTGCTTCGTAATATCCAATGTACTTAGCGATGAGCGGCATAAATAATATAGCAAGTACCTCTCTAAATACATTACTTAGAAAGGCAATCGTTGAGAGCTCAGATGAGTAATCTGCAAGCACAATGGCTGATAAAGTATACCACCCAAATCCAGCACCAATTGCACTAGATTCATTAGCAGCTAATCCTAAAAATGGACCTACAGCTAGTGCTCCAACAATACTTCCAAGGGCAATCATCACTGGAATCAGGATGATGTTCCAACCAATTGACTTAATCTGTTTAAATAGGCCTTTCTGCTTGCCCATATCCATACCAACAAATAATAATAAGACACATAAGCCAATACTGATGACATAATCCGTATAAATATAAAGTTCTTTTGGAAATAGAAAATAGCCAGTAAGACTGCCTATAACTACAGACAAAATAATAATCACTGTCATAAACTTCTACCTCCTCTGAGATATTTGTAAAGTGTCTTACCAATATATACAAATAAGATACTAAAAACGACTGATGCTGTTGCCAAAACAAAGGCTCTTAAACCAATTGTTCCCAGGGCATTTACCACTTTCTCATTAGCACCTAACCTTATCCCCATGACGAATAACAGAAGCATTAGGGTTAGGATTTGTAGCTTACTTAAAGCTTTATCTAATTTAGGATGGGCTAAATTAAAGTGACCTATCAATCCACCTACCAGCAACATCACTATATATAAAACTAATTGACCAATCATAGAACCTCCTCGTTACACCTTGCTCATTGTAACAAGTTACACACTTTCGGTCAACATGCCAAGGCATTAAAAAAAGCACTACCTCATCTAGGTAGTGCTTTAAGTTCTTATTAGAATGAAAGAATGATGCCACCAACATTTGCATATGTTGAGCTAAGACCTTTTGTTTTAACAATGATAATCTCTTTAAACTCATCATAGGTGTCTTCAATTAACTTCTTAACATACTCTGCTCTCTCAGGACATTTAACATGTGAAATAGCAATTCGAGTGTCTTTGGTAAGTGTACCAACATTCCCCATGTCTAATACCATCTTCTTCAATGCCTTCTTAGTACCACGGGCTTTATCAGCCATATCAATGGCACCTTCAGGTGTTGCCATTAGAATTAACTTTAAGTTAAGAGCACGAACAATCTTAGCCTTCATGCCACTTAGACGACCATTTTTTTCTAATGTATCAATCTTATCAAGGACAAACAAAACATGTGAATATCGAATGTAGTTCTCAACCTTCATAACAATTTCATCAAATGTCAGACCTTCATCTACAAGCTCACCAATCTTGATGGCAATTAGTACTTGCATGGATGATGCCCCTTTTGAATCAAAAATATGGATCTTCTTGTTAGGATGTTCTTCAAGGAACATGTCCTTTGCAGTCATTGCACTGTTGTAACTACCACTTAATTCAGAGGATATTGTAATACCAAATACCCATTCTTCATCCCCTGCAAAACGCGTCATATAATCATCTAGAGATGGACAAGCACTCTTAGGTACATTCATACTCTCATCAATCTTATCTAAGTAATTATCAAGATCAAGGTTCTCATCGTCTATGTATTCTACACCATCCAGTGTAAATGATAATGGTGCTAAAGAAATGTTATAACGTTCTTCCATTTCCTTTGTTACATCTGTGCTGCTGTCCCCAACTATCTTATATTTCATAGCAATCTCCTTATAACGTGGTCATCATAAGCCACCATATAGTATTCATTACTACATATTATAACACAGAAGTTGCCTAAAGCCAAACATCCCCATGACTTTTATAAACTTTTAATAACCATGTCTTACTTGCTATAAAAGGCTTTGAATATTTCCACACAATCTTCAAAGTCCGATTCACCGAACAACTCTGCTGCAGAATGCATTCCAAGCATTGGAATACCAACATCTACTGCCTTGATAGGTATATATTTGGTTGAGATTGGGCCAAGTGTTTTACCACCCGGTATATCTGAACGGTTAACTAAGTGTTGATATGGCTTATCAAGCTCATTACATAGTTGTTTAAAAATAGCGGCAGATTCACCATCTGTTGTATAACTTTGTTTTGCACTTACCTTAATAGAAATCCCTCTGCCAATGGATGTGATATTCGTTACATCGTTCTTCTCAATCACATTTGGATGATGTGAGTGAGCCCCATCCGCTGATATTAAGAAGGACTGATTCCACATACGGTACATTTGCTCTCTTGTCCGTTTAAGGGCTAGCCCGATACGTTCAGTGACTTGGTATAGCAACATTGAATCCGCCCCTTGTTTGGTTGTAGAGCCAATTTCCTCATTGTCGAAACAAGCGGCAACGGCAACACCTTTTTGTGGCGTCGCATCAATAAGAGATTGGACACTGGCATATACCATAGATTGGTTATCAACACGAGGCGCTAAGACCATCGATTGGTCCTGACCTACTCTAACAGCTCCTTGTGCCACATAAACATAAAGATCATAATCCAATATATCTTCGACAGCACATCCAACTTCATCTGCCAATACATTCAATAAATACCCATCCGTTTCAACCTTATCACCAATTAGGTTCATTATTGGCAACATATCTTTTTGAGGGTTTGTAGCTACACCCTTGTTCACTTCTCTGTTAAAGTGGATTGCCAAACTTGGTACAACTAGTATAGGCTTTTGGAGGTCAACCTCAACACTCTTAGGTGCAAAAACATCATCAGACTTAAGCAAAACTCTTCCAGCTAAGGAAAGTGGTCTATCATACCAAGTTTGATAGATTGGCTGACAATATACCTCTGTGTTAAGTTTTAAGAAACCTTTACTGGTCATTTCTGGATTAGGCTTTACTTTAAAACCTGGGTTATCTGTATGTGATGTGATGATTTTGAAACCTTGTTGTGTAAAATCATGGCTTGCTACCTTAAAGGCAATTAAGGTTGTTGGAAATGGTCTTACATAATAAGAACCCGCTGCCTCAATGGACCAATTTTCATTCATTTCAAGCTCAGTAAATCCTTCAGCCTCAAGTAACCTAATTGATTCGCTAACCGACTGGATTGGTGTTGTTGCTTTCTCTATAAATTGCATAAAATGATCTGTATATGACATAATGCCTCCTAGACTTAAAATTTTTTTAACGTTGATAATAGCATAACAAAGGGCTATAAGCGTGTCAATGCTTATAACCCTCTACTTTAATTCTTAGTTATTGCCTTCGACTAATGCGTTTAAATTCTGGCTTAAAGATTCAATGTCTTTAAGTGAATCTGTCAAAGCTTCAATGTTAGACTCTTGATTCTCAATGGTTGCAAGAATTTCCTCAGTTGATGCTGATTGTTCTTGAGATATACTGGCAATATTGGATATTCGATCATGTACTATATTAAAGGACTCATTAATCTGATCAATCATCTTAATCTCTCTGCTCAACTCTTCATTATTACTAACAAAGTTTGTTTTAATCGTATTGTACTGAGTTGTGATCTTCTGAATAATATCAGAACCTTCATCTACCGCAACATTACCTTGATTAACTGTGTTAACAGCCTCTTGAGTTTTTCCACCTATGGAAATAACAATATTCTGAATATCTTGTACAGACTCAGCACTCTGTTCTGCTAGTTTCCTAATTTCATCAGCAACAACGGCAAAACCTTTGCCAGCTTCTCCAGCTCTTGCACTTTCTATTGAAGCATTTAAAGCTAGAAGGTTTGTCTGTGATGAAATATTAGTAATAACATCCAAGAAATTATTAATGTTGGCCATTGAAGATTCCAAATCTTTCACGGTAACAATGGCTGCTTCAATAGCATCATCTATAATCTTCATTTGATTCTTCATATGATTGATTTCTTCTTCACCAGAAGTCACTTCAACCATCATAACATCATTTGATTTGGTTAATTTTTCAGAAATCTTATGGGCTTCATCCACATCTTTGGAGATACCTTCAACTTGGATATTTATGTCAGATACAGACTCCGCTTGTTCTTGAACACCAACTGCAATCTCTTGCATGGCAACCGCAACTTGCTTAGAAGATTCAAGGGTTGAGCTCGCATTTTGTGACATTTGGCCACTTGTATCTGAAAGCACTTCTGTACTTGTTTCAATCTGATTCATTGTAGCTGATAAAGTTTCCAATGTTTCGCTTGCTTCCATACCTTTTTTATTAGCATTGTTGATTTGATCTTTACCCCATTTTGTCAAAAAGTAGAGGAATAACAATATACCTGAAGCCATAACCATAATTGTAAGGAAGGAACTAAGTCCTCGACCTTCACCTAATAACTTCTCTGCATTGGTCACAAATAGGGCCGTATATATCCCACCAAGGACAATTCCAAATCCTATTAAGGCGTTAGATTCAAAATATAGGGCAATCATTGTTACAGAGAGTATGACAACAAAGTGATTACCTAAATCATAACCCGACACTATAAATAATGCACTACCTGTTAAAGCTGGCACCATGGCCATTAGAAACCCTTTAACAATATCTTTAATTGGCAAGAAATATATCACTGTGATTAAGGCCATTACAGCCAATGAACTAATGACGTCTTCCATGTTACCACCACTAAAGATAAATGTCTTAATGATAAACACCAATGCAATCCCATATACTGCTAGCAGGTTTACTTTGTGTACTCTTTTCAAATTATACTTTTGATCCATATCTGTCCTCCATCTGTTATTTTTTCCTTACTTGTATTATACCATAGGAAAGTGTAAGAATCTCTAGGTATTGTGGTCATTACTCTCTTTATTCTTCTTGAAGTCTTTTACGTATTTTTCTATATTCAATAATTGGCAAATCACCTTGTATTAACTTCTCACCCATAGACAAACTGGTCTTCTTAGGTAATTGAGTGATAACAACGCGTCGATCCTCATGTAATACTTTCCTATTAAAAATGTTGCCAGCCCATGTTATAAAATGTCCAATGACAGGAACCGTCATAAACTTCTGATAAAATCTCAGGTATATCATTGTATGTTCTTCATCTATAGGTGCAAAGGCAGCAAAGACTCTTACGTCGTCACTAATACAATTTTGCCACAGATTAGGCACTCTGTATTGGAGGTGAAAAAGACTTGTATAATTCTCTATCTGATTTGGGGTTAATGGCTTCTGACCTTGATCAACAACATTATTTACATAGAAGGTCATTAATTCTTCATCCCACTTAACCACTGGACCATTCACAACCGTTCTATTACCTCTACCAATGGTTTTTGTATGGACAAAAGGTACATGAACAACATCTAGCTGATTCTCAATGGCCCTAGAGTAATGAACGCCCCAGACCTCCTTAAAGGTATCGTAATAAAAACCTTCTTTTAAGTCCTCAAAGAAAGGTAGCTCTGGCAAATTCTCTGTTGAATCACCATACCACAACCATATAAGACCATAAGCTTCTTTAACTGGAAAATTGTTAACCCTAAATCGATCAGGTACCTTTTGACTTTTACCATTAGCCGGTATTAAAGTGACTTTACCTGAACCATCGTATTTGAAGCCGTGGAATGGACAGACAACTTCATCCTCATCAAGACACCCAGCGCTTAAACTCACACCTCTATGACAACATTGATCAAAGATACAATGAACAATATCCCCACTGTCTCTCCACAGAACTAACTTCTCATTTAAGCGTGTCACACCAATTAACTTACCTTTTTTAACTTCTTTGGATTGTAGTACTGCATACCATTGATTTTTAATCATGATGAACTCCCTTTCCAATTTTTCTATATCATTAATGATAACATATTGGTGATTTATGGACAAAAAAAGACACTGATAAAATCAGTGTCTATATAATAGCGTTCAAAATAATAGATTATTTTGAAGTGTTACCGTTTCTCATTATGCCAAATAATGTTTAAAACTTTATCTAGTTGTTCTTCATCTACAAATTCATATTTTGACTCAGTTGAATGGTCTAAAAGTGAGTATTTAAAATCACCTTCATAATATATATCTACATTCATTTCATCATATGCAAACTCAACTCTCTGTCGCATGTTTTTAAACTTTAGCATGTCTACTCTCCCTTAAATCTATATATCTATTATACCATGCAGAAATATAAAAAGCAATTATTATTCGTTTTATTTTTATTGTTTTTATTACTATTTTTTTGGATATTATTAATAGTACTTTATTTACTATTTTTAATATGATTATTTAGACAATAAAAAAGACAACTATTAGTTGTCTTTTTATAATGATTGTAAGATTGTTGCCTGCTTACTAGGATAAAAGATAGATCCTAACGCCAGAAACACTGGCTCAGGATGACACAATGTGTGTATTACAATCCCAGTACTAAGGCCATACCGCTTACTACTTATCACTTAACATCTAACTGTCTAACTACCCGACTGTTTTACTGTTTCTGTTTTACTGTTTACTGTTCTATTGCTTTATCGTTTTACTGTCTAACTATCTAACTATCTGACTGTCTAACTACCTCACAATCTAACTACCTCACTACCTGACTGTCTGACTCTCCAATTACTTACTATAATACAAGTTCTCAATATGAGCTCTAGCCTGCTTAGCGAAGTTTCTACCTATCTCAGGTTTTGTAATGAGCTTCGTTAACATCTCACTAAGGTTGCTTACATCACCATGTTTAACTAATAAACCATGTTCAGTATGTTTCAGAATAGCTTTTGCACCAGCAACATCTGTTGATATAAGTGGTTTCTCAGCCGCCATTGCTTCAAGGATGATTCTAGGTGGTGTACCTTCTTTAATCGATGTTGCAACAATCATATCACAGATAGATAAAATAGTTTGTACATCTGAACGATAACCAACCATCAACACTTGATCTTCAAGACCCATTTGCTTGACTTGTCTTTCCAATTCATGGTCAAGTGCACCATTACCTGCCACTATAACTACTGCGTTTGGATGATTCCTTATAACATTTTTTAGGGCTTCTAGGAAAAAAGCATGACCTTTGTTTGGCACTAACCTTGCTATCATACCAACAACAAACTTACCTTTAACCCCAAACTCTTTTCTCATAGCTTCTTGTTCTTGCTCAGTAATTCTACTATAAGAACGATCAAACTCTTCTAGGTCTAGTTCAAGCTCAGTTGATCCAATTTGCACATCTGCTAAAGCGTCTTTCATATCTGTAGATTTCTGCGCAAGGTCCATAGCTAACTCATGAATCGAGCCAATCGACTCACTTTGCACTGCTGCAGCAGAAGCAATTTCTTGACTACTACCTGCTATTTGCTGAGTCCCCATTGATGACTCTTTTACCTGTTGTACCATAGCAGTGATCCTGTCAGATATAACCCTAAAAGTGTTGGTAGTATCATGTAACAAGGTATTACCCTGATCTACTTCTGTATTATTACTATTAATCTGCTCAACAGCCACGTCGGTCTCTAAGTTAAATCGATCGATTAGAACCTTGATATCTTCAAGAGATTCTTGAGTTAAAGACGCCAATTTTCTTACTTCATCTGCAACAACAGCAAAACCTTTACCTGATTCACCTGCGCGAGCTGCTTCAATCGCTGCATTAAGGGCAAGTAAATTGGTTTGTTTTGATATACCAGAAATAACTGATAGTATACTGTCCATCTCACTTGCAGCATCATTCAGTGATGATATAGTCGCTTTAGCCGTATTGGACTTACTCTGAATACTCTCCATCTTGTTCTCAAGTTCAGTCAGATGTGTCATACCATCAGTCGTCAGTGCCGAGATCTCATCTGCCCCTTCTGAAATATCACTTACAGAACTGTTTAGTTGAAGAGTTGTTGATGTTAGCTCTTCAAGGGTTGCTGATAGGTCAGTCATAACTCTGGATGTGTTGGTTGTGATATCCTCAAGCTCTCTACTTGTTTTCGCAGAAGATTCACTCATCTCATCAATATCTTTAATGACCACTGATGAAGTGTCAATAATTTTATTAAAACTAACTGCAATATTCTCTAATTCAATTGGTAAATTGTTTGGTAATTTTGCGCCAACTTCGCCGTTTGTAATGGCAACAGTTGCTCTGGAAAGATTTGCTATTTCAACAAGCAGGTGTTCGTACTGCTCATCTTCAATTGTTTCTGGCTGCTGATCCGAATTAATGAGACTTAGCCACAATCTCACAAAATACTGTTTTAGTCCTTTTTTTCTCTCAACCATATGTACCCCACACAAGTTGTCAGCTTTATTATGCAAGAAAAGACAATGATATAAAGATACCATTGTCTCCTTTTGCCTCTACACCACTTTCAAGTATAACAGAATCTGAGTCTTATACAATGTTAGCAATGCATAGAATTAAAGCGCTGTTGTTGTTAACTATGAACAAAGTTTCATTTTAAACTTACTTTTTAATTAGGTGAATCAAACCTTTAAAGAAATTCTCATTTAACATAAGAAGAAGTGAATCTGCCATCTTAAAGGTTGTTTTACCACCACCCATAAGGACCATACTTCTTAGTGGCATATCTTTGACTATAGCTTCCATCATCCTTAGGGTCTTTTCGTCAGTACCATCGCCGCCAGCCATTTTATTAAACTGACCAAGAATGGCTTTATAAAGCATTTTTCCAATCCACTTAGCACTGACATCTTCTAGAGTTGAATTAATTGTAAACTTCTCGCCCGGGAGAGGATTGGCCTGAGGAATCTCTCGTCCAATTAATGTTTTGAAACTTTGATCACATACATGATGGAGTAGGTCTATATCATAGTACTCTGGTGTTGTTTTACTTGTATCTGTCACCACAACATCCTTCTGCGTCGACTCAACAAAGACTTCTTCTGACAATCGAATGTCTCTACTGGATGCACCAACAAGGATCTGATAACTTCCTTCTTCGACATGCCAATCAGCAATGGTAATATTATAGTAGGCAAAAGCTCTTTTATTTAATTCAATTGTCACTTGTTTTGTTTCATTTGGCTCTAAGTATACTTTTGCAAAACCTTTTAATTCTTTGTCCGCTTTAAAAATAGTACTTTCAACATCTTTAACGTATAGCTGTACCACTTCGGCACCAGCCACATCACCAGTGTTAGTTACATCAAGTTGCACTGTCAGTGTGTCTGTATCTTTTATTCTGTCATTTGAAACCTTAAGCCCATCATATTTGAATGTTGTATAACTTAAGCCATAACCAAATGGGTATAGAACCTCTTTTGACGCCGTATCATAATAACGATAACCCACATAGATACTTTCACGATATTCTGCCGTCTTCTTATTCTTACCATAATCAAGTGATGCAATGTCATCAGCTAGATTATTAGGGAATGTCTCAGCCAACTTACCACTTGGATTCACTAGACCATAAAGAACATCTACTGCTCCTGGCCCTCCTGCTTGACCTCCTAGGTAACATTCCAAAATACCTTTAACATCAGATTCCCAAGGCATCTCTACAGGTGCACCGTTTTGAAGAACAACCACAACGTTTTTATTCACTTGAGTCACTGCTTCAATTAGAGCTAAATGATTGGTAGGCATGGAAAGATGTTTTCTATCAAAGCCTTCAGATTCATAATCATCTGTAAGACCTGCAAATATTAGGACTACTTCACATGCTGATGCAACTTGTACAGCTTCATCAATGATTCCTTGATCCACTACATCCGTTGCAACATCATAACCTTTATGATACTTGTAAGGTACTTTTAAGGCATCTAGAGCATCCGTTGCACTGGTTATTTTAATTGGGTTAATCAAAGAACTTCCAGCGCCCTGATATCTAGGTGTTTTTGCAAAACTGCCAAGTACAGCTACTTTTTCACCTTGGTCTAGTGGTAATATCTGTGCTTCATTCTTTAGTAATACAGCTGAATTAGCTGCTGCTCTTCTTGCCAAAGCGTCATGAGCTTGAACATCATACTTGTAACCCTGTCTATGACTATCCTCAGATTTAGAGATTAGGTCCAACACTCGAATGACAGCTTTATCCAGCTCTTCCATCTTTAATTGTCCATTGTTTATTGCTTCTACAATCTTCTTATCATTCACACCATTGCTGCTAGGCATCTCAAGTTCCATACCTGCTTTAATACCTTCAACACGGTCACTACAAGCACCCCAGTCAGTTACAACCAGTCCTGTATGTCCCCACTCTTCTTTTAATATGTCCGTGAGAAGTTTCTTATTGTCACTACAATAGATGCCATCTACTTTGTTGTAAGCACACATAACAGTCCATGGTTGTGCCTCTTTAACCACTGTTTCAAATCCTGCTAAGTAAATCTCCCTAAGGGCACGCTCATCCACAACGGACTCTGTTGCCATCCTTCTATATTCCTGATTATTCACAGCAAAATGCTTTAATGATGTCCCAATACCTTTGGACTGTATACCATTAACAAGGGCAGCACCAATCTTACCAGTGTGATAAGGATCTTCTGATATATACTCAAAATTCCTTCCACATAAAGGAGATCTTTTAATGTTAGCACCTGGCCCAAGCAAAACAGCAACTTCTTCTTGAAGGCATTCTTCTCCAAGGGCTTGACCAATTTCATACATTAAGTCGACATCCCAAGAACTAGCTGTTGCTGAAGCTGTAGGAAAACACGTTGCCTTAACACTGTTAGCAAGACCTATGTGATCTCCAGCTTCTGCTTGTTTCCTAAGACCATGAGGCCCGTCGGTTACCATAATTGATGGTATATCCAAACGTCCAATACCTTTTAAGTGCCAAAAGTCCTTACCTGAACATAAACTTGCTTTTTCTTCTAATGTTAACTCGGATAATACTGCATTAATGTCTTTCATTTACCTTCTCCTTATTCCTATAATAGTCAACTAACACCTTTATATGTTGTTCCACCAGTTCATGGTTAATTTTCTTGTTCTCTGATTCCTTAATTAGAGTTCTCATAATGACACTAAGAAGACTTTGTATAATATACTCAACTGTCATATCAACATCAGCCCCCCTAAGATCTATAGAACCATCATCTATCCCTTGTATTAAAACGTTTTTGATATCTAAACTGCCAACTTCCTGAATATTTGGCGCATAATCATCTATGTACTTTAGATAGGCTGGATGCTTTTCACCCATATTATATAGATAAAGATCAAAATACATAACAAACTTAGTAAGTGACAAGCCCGCATCATCCGACTTTTCAATCTCATAAAAATGATTAAGAACTAAAGCCAATTGATCAATACCATCTAATAAACTTGCATTATTTAGCTCACTAAATCGATCTGATTTGTACAACAAATGATACGCCACATCAATCACTAGGAATTCCTTACTAGCATAGTAACGATACAAATTTCTTATTGTAATATCACTCTTTTGAGCAATATCTGTAATAGATACAACATCTATACCTATATCCGAAAAAAACTTTGCAGCTTCTTGAATGATTGTTAATCGGGTTTTTCTTTTGGTTGGACTTTCATTGTAAAAATCTTCTAGCTTTTTCATGGCTCTCCTCTTTTTGACATGCTGTATGACATTTATTCTAGCTCAAAAAAATAAAAATGTCAATGGTAATGACATTTTTAACCAATCATTCTTTCAATAAGCTTATAATCCATCTCTTCAAAGCTCTCTCCTCTTATCACTTGGTCAAATAGGATGAGGATAATCCACCGACTCAACTTAAGTCTTTCTTCTATATCTTCAACAGATTGGCCTAGGATTTTCATCATGATGTCTTCAAAATCTTTGTAAAAATCCAACTTTTTTTGAAATACTTCATTACCAATAAGTTCAAATAATACTTTACCAAGCCCATCCCTATTAGCTATATCTTTTCTTAGTAAATCAACCAATTCTTGTAATTGCTCTATCACACTCTTGTCAGGCCTTATAACCTTCTCTGCCGCTTGGATTGTTCGACTCCAACTCATCTCAAAAACATCAAGAAGAAGCAATTCATGGGACTTATAGTAATTATAAACGGTTCCAACCGCAACATCTAGTTCCCTAGACAAACGACGCATAGAACATTTTTTTAGACCTTCTTCTCGAATGAGTTTCTCAGCTGCATGGATGATCACTTCTTTATCAATAATCTTATGCCTCATATTATACCCCCTCCAAAACTTCAATCTTATGTTGAAGTAAGTCTCTATCTAACTGGCCACCCTTAATAAAAGGTATCACCATAATGAGGGTCAGGGCTAAGGTTAAAATGTCAGCCGCTAACTGGGCAGCCAAGATGCCACTTGTACCAATGAATGACGGCATAATTAGTATAGCTGGTATGAAGAATACCCCTTGTCTAGCTATGGATAGAATAAGAGATTCTTTCCCTTTACCAAGCGCTTGATAAAAGACGCCATATGTATTTGAAACAGCCATAATCACTGTTGCAACAGCGTAATAACGCATGCCAAGGACACAATAAGACAGTACGGTTTGACTAGGTCGGAAGATGCCAAAAACCGCTTCATCAAATATAACCAAAACGATACTACTTATGAGAGCTACAACAAAACTAAGTTGTAAGCTATATCTTAATGATCCTAATACACGTTCCTTATTTCCAGCACCTGCATTATAACCTGCAACAGGCTGAAACCCTTGTCCAATACCAAAGATTACATACATCGGAACCATAATTGTCTTAAACAAAATACCCACTGCTGCGAGTAAATCTGGACCACCTAGCGTATTAGCTCCCTGGTTCAAGACACCAAGAGAGATACTAAATAACAACTGCCTCAGAAAGGTAGGAATACCTACCTTAAAAACTTCTTTGTAGATTGATATATGAGGTCTAAAATGACTTAGACCGATCTTAATCACCGAGTGGTGATTAAGGTATCTGGATAGTAAAATTATAAAGGTTACCATTTGTGAGAAAGTCGTTGCTATTGCTGCACCTTTTATGCCTAATCCAAGTGTGAAAATAAATATTGGGTCTAACGCTATATTAAGAACTGACCCAACAAGCATGCCAATCATTGAAAGCTTTGCACTGCCCTCTGCTCTAAGCATGTTATTCATAGTCATATTCCCCATCGAGAAGACACTACCAAGAATGATAAATAAGCCATAAGACTTAGCTAAATCCATAACTTCTTCAGATGCACCAAAGAAGCTCAATAAGGGTTCAATGAACACAATAGCCATAACTGTAAATACGATTCCTGATGCAATAGATGTGAAAAAAGTTACACTACCAACTTCATTGGCTTTCTCACCTTGATTCATACCCATAAGCCTTGATATGTAGCTGCCTGCTCCCATACCAAACATAAGTCCAAAAGATGAGACCAACATCATAATAGGCATAACTACTTGAGTCGCTCCGGTTGCCTCCGTCCCAAGCCATGAAACAAACATTGTATCTACAAAGTTATATATCCCCATAACCATTAATCCAATGATAGCAGGTAGAGCCATATGGTTGATCGCTTTCTTTATGGATGCTTTTTCTAATAAGTCTATTCGTTTATCTTTCAATTCTATACCTTACTTTCTTTATTTTACATAATTAAAATGAACACTGTTCATATATTATATATGAGCAGTGTTCATTTTGTCAATAGCCTACTACAACTTAAGGGCTTTTAAATCTTTTTCAATCTGATCAACTAACTCTATTGGCATTTTATCTGCTGCCATAGACTGTAGTTTACTCAGTGATAATCCATGAGCCATTCTAAACATTGGGTTCTTCATATGTTTGCCAAGGTATTTTTTGAGTACTGCTTTGGCTTGTTTATTCTTGAGCAAGACACCTATAGGTGTGTCTCTGTCCAATTGACTGCTGTCTGCTTCAATCACTATGTGTAAATCATCGGCTGTTATCTCAGATTTTTTTTCATATCCAAGACGGGTGAACTGTTCATCAGGTGCTTCATTTATAACCATTAGATCAATCATTTTCTTAGCCATATCAAGCTCAATATCTAGGTTCTCAATTGGTTCATTTTGATGTGGATCCTTCTTAAGATCAAATAATAGATGACCATAAGTACTTGATTGGAGAAAACTCTGAGTCGGAATCTTCATAACGGGACATCCTATAAATGCAAAATCTTCTTTACCAGTCATAGTCGCTTCATCAAACTCACTAGGTGCAAACATATCCCTCATTCTAGTTGGCATCAGGGTATATTCATTTAATGGTCCATTATCCGGTGTGATATTGGCGCGCATGTAGACATAATTCTCATCTACAACATTCACATGGCCACCATGAATGCCAAAAAGTGCAGCATCTCTTATCTTCTGATCGTTATTTATAACCGCTTCAAGAGAACTACCCTCCATTGTATCTGGTACTTCTTGACCAAAATAGGAAAGTAAGGTTGGGGCAATATCTATGGTTTGGCAGATTGCTTGTCGTTGCTCTCCTTGGGATGGGTTTCTTGGGTCATACATAAAGAAAGGTGTATGAATGATCTCATTATAGAAGGGCTGGATATTCTTACCATACCATTCTTTCTCACCTAACATAAAACCATGGTCTGTATTAACAATAAGCATTGTGTCTTCCCATAAATTGTGTTGGTCCATCATATCTAAGACCTTTCCTAGATAAACATCACACATAGTAACAAGTGCTGCATATTCTTTCCTAATATGTTCAACAGTGGCTTCTGGATCATCTACCTTACCATAATTAGGCCAATCATAATGATTACCTTTATAATCCCTATCATAGAGGTCTTTATACTTCTCCATTGTGTAAAATGGTTCATGAGGATCAAAGGTCTCAAGTTGTAAGAACCAATTATCTTCGTTCTTATTACGGTCTATAAAGTCCAGGCCAAGGTCAAAATTCATAGGCATTGGTTGCTTCTCTTCAGAGTCCATAAATGATCGGTTCACCCAGTCTTGTCGCCAATTATCTAGGTTAAACTTCCTAGGGTTCTCACACTCAGGGATTTTAGGATCAGCTACCATACCACAACAATTGTCGCCTTGTTGACCTCTAACAAACTCATAGGTATTATAACGATTATGATATGTAGCACCACCATCTTCAAAATAATGAAAATGATCTGTAATCAGATGTGTATATACGCCGTTCTTTTTTAGGATTTCAGGCATAGATACATCAAAAGGCTCAAGTGGACCCCATGATCGATGCATAAAGTTATACCTACCTGTATGAAGTTCACGCCTTGCAGGCATACATGGCATACTACCTGCATAAAATCGTTCAAAAGTAACTGATTTCTCAGCTAATCTTTCAAAATTAGGTGCTTTCACCCAGTCATTGCCATAACAAGGCAAATAATTTCTGTTTAGTGAATCAAACATCACCATAATCGCTTTCATAACTTACCTTCATTTCCATATAACAGGAAGGTCGAGATTACCACCCCGACCCACTGATATACTAATTATATATTTACTGCGGCTGCCGCTGCACCACCGCTATCACCATCATCACTTTTTACTGTTCTTTCAGCTAACTCTTCCAACATTTTGTCATGAGCTTCTTTCTTAAGTGGATGGAACTGCATCCCAATAATTGAGAAGAAATGACCAATGGCTGGAACAGCACAATAGGTGATTAAGACTGTCCAAAACATTTTTGGTGATTGTGGTGTTGCCTCAATACTAACAAATCCTGCACCTGCTAAGATAAATCCAACAAGGGTTGTTGATAAGGAACTAATAATTTTATCTATAAAAGAGAAGGATGTTCCGATCATACCAGGTATAAAACGTCCGTTCTTGTAGTATTCATAATCTGCTGCATCAGCAATCATGGAGATTAAGTTCTGGTCTGTTGTCCCAGCAATCAACACTTGATTAATACCAAGAACAAGAACCAACCATAAAAAGTTACCTGGATTCATAGCCAATAAAGGAATCATAGCTAAACCATAGACAAAACCACCAACGGATGACCACTTAAAGACTTCAACTCGTCCAAATTTGTTAATGAGCTTGATGGACAAGAACATAAACACAATCATCAATAGCATTGAGACCATAGGAACAGTTCCCTGAAGCGATCTATCTTTTACAACATAGAAGTAGAAAACAACCATCATACCACTTTGAAGTGTTTGAGCAATCTTATTAGTTGAAGCTGCTACTATTAACATTTGTAAAGCTTTATTATGTGTAAACACATCAATGTAATCTTTAAACTTAGGTTTTGCTCTTTGTTCAAGTTTTATGTAATTCTCTCTTACATCTTTCTTCTTAAATGATATAACCACTAGTGTTGCAAACACAATTTGAATTCCAGCTATGATGAAACCAACTTTATCCCAGCCTGATTCTGATATCTTCATAATTGGACCAAGTAGGAAAACATAGACGATTAGGGTCCATACCATACCAAATGAGTTTAAGACAGTTCTCTGACCTTTTTCACTTGTAAGGATTGTTTGAGCACTCTTTGTACATGCAGTTTGCATAGTATAACCCATAACAAATATTGAATAGAAGATAACAATAACAATAATATTACCAAAATCTGAACCAGTCTTAATACCACTAAACATTAATATAAATGATATAGCACAGATAATCGCGCCTCCAAGGATCCAAGGTCTAAATCGACCAAACTTTGTATCCGTTCTGTCAATCATAATACCGATAATTGGATCTGTAAATGCGTCAAAAAGTCTTGTACCAGTCATAATTAGACCAACTGTTACAGGTGACATACCATAATAACTTGTACAATAGATCATAAAATAAATAGATAATGCAATAAATGGTGCGTTAGTTGAAGCATTGTTAAATGAAAAACCAAAGAGTTGTGGTTTTGATGCCCTATTAACGGATACAGTGTTCATAAATAACCTCCATATACTAAGTTTATGCTTAATTGACCCTATGAGCAACCCCATCACTCATAGGGTTGCTACCTTACTTCTTAATTTTGATGAGTTCACTATTAACTTTGGCAATCAATGCCTCTGGAATAGCACCTGCTTGCATTTTTGAGATTTTCTCAATTGAGAATCCTTTAATCATTTTAAACATAGCATGTTCAAACATTGGCGCAAGGTACTCACGAAGGACAGCTTCACCTGCATCGTTCTTAAGGATTTTCTTTATTGGATCTTTGATAGATAGATACCCATCTGGGAACTCCATCACTATGTTCTCGTCATCTACATCTTTATCAAACCAGTTCTGTACGTTCTCACCCTCTTCAATCATAATGCCCTTTTTGGCTTCTGATTCTGGAAGGACATAACTCATATTCTGCTCTGCCACTTTATTGAAAACTGTACTATCTCTTAAGTCACCTGCTGTAGCCACAACTTCATTAGCACCATCCACCAAACCAACTTCAAAGTAGAAAATAGTACCATCTTGCTCTTTCATTTTTATAGCCACACCATTATGGGTTAGCTCAACCTTATCTAAGTTACTATAAACCTTCACTATGATGCTATCTGTGTGTCTATCAACAAATCTTTTTGAAGTAATATGAAGCATTGGTTTTTGACTCCACATAGATTGATACCAGTAGAAAGCATCTTTCTTTACTTGTCTATCAAAGGTTACAAGGCCTTTATTGTTCATACCTTGTATACCACCTTCATCTCTCATATCAGACCCAAAATCAAACATGTTCCACACATAAGTACCCCATACATAATCATACTGATTAAAGATCTTAAGTGTTTTTTCGTGGTAAAGTGCATGATACTCTTCTGTATAGTCTTTTACTTTTGGTGTATCACTATGCCAAGTTAAGATACCTTCTGCACCGTATTCAGAAATACCAAATGCTTTATTTGGATTTTTCCCTCTGAAGCTTTCTATAAAATCAGTAAAGCCTTCCGCTTCACCAACATACCAACCGTAGTATTTGTTCCAAGCAACAGTGTCTGTTACATAATGAGCTGGATCATCCTCATCAACCATCATAACCTGGGCTTGCGTAGTTACCCTAGTTGTATCTTCTTCTTTTGCTACATCATGAATTTGCTTGGCAATCTCTGCTAGAGGTCGATCTTCACCCATGATGCCGATTTCATTTTGCACACCCCACATCACTATAGAAGCGTGGTTGTAGCTTTGTCGGATTAATTCCCTCATCTGACTTACAGCATTAGCTGAAGTGATATCAGTGTCTGAGGTCTTAGAGATATAAGGAATCTCTGCCCATACAACCATACCAGCTTGATCACACAGGTCATAAAAGTATTGATTATGTTGGTAGTGAGCCAGTCGGATTGAGTTGGCTCCAATCTCTTTTATTAGTTCCATATCTTCTTCTTGGTGTTCTTTGCTTAAAGCATTTCCAACAAGAGCCCTATCTTGATGACGACTAACTCCGTTTAACTGAACTCTTTTGCCATTTAAGAAGAAACCTTTTTCTTCATCAAAACTATAATATCTAAGTCCAGTTGGGATATCGATTTGGTCACTAGTGTCACCATCTACTATAAGGGTTACTCTACATGTATATTGATATGGGTTCTCTACACCATTCCATAGTTGTGGGTTTAAGATGACTTGATCAAAGCTAAATGAACCTTGAACATCAATATTTGCATTCTTTTCTTCAGCTAATACAACAATTCCGTCTTGGTTGAACCATTCAACTTTACAGGTTACGTCTGATGACACATCTGCATTACGTACTTTTGCCAACACATTCACTTGTGCTTCTTCATCAGATATATTGTTTTGGCTTATATACACACCCATTGAGGCTAAGTCTAGTTGCTCAAAATGTACATCATTTGCGTAAATTACATTCACATCTCTATAAATACCACCATAGAATGTAAAATCAGCCCAGAGTGGAAAAACTTCTTCAATATGTGAATTATCAACTGCTACTTCAATAATATTTACATCCTCAATAAACTTTGTTATTTCATATCTAAAGCCTGAATAGCCACCTTCATGACGCCCAAGATGTTGTCCGTTAAAATAGACATCACAGACACTATTTACACCTTCAAAATCTAAGTAAATACATCCTTTGTGATTCTTATCAATCACAACTGCCCTTTTGTACCATCCAATACCTCTATGGTAATTGTTACCACCGCTTACACCATCAAGGTTGTTCCATGTATGAGGCACATCTAGTTTCGTAAATTCCTTTTCGCCTAATGCTTCTCTTGAACAATCTTCTAACAAAAATTCCCATGATTCATTGATATTCACCTTATTTGACATTCTTAATATCTCCTTACTTTGTTCTCATTATTAATCTATTCTAATTATATATGGTAATCAGGATGAGTTTCATATATAATATTGATGTAAGCTATTATGTTATTGATGTGAGGTTGGAATGTTAGATCAATTAATCACCAAATGCGAAAATTTAATGACCTTTATCCCAAGCAATCTTTACATTCATGTCCGTGAAGACCACCAAACAATACCATTTGAGCAACTTAACACACCAAATTTCCTATCAACATACATGAAGGAATCCATTTACAACTTACTTGAAGAAAAAGAAAAACTTCCTGAAGAAGAGTTTAAATCGAACCAAGTCTATTTTTATAAAGATCCTTTTAAGATGTGTTATTTAACATGGCCTCTAATAGATGAGTCAAGTCATCATTACACTATTACTTTGGGACCACTTATCACAGACGTATTAACTTCTGATGAAGTACGTTATGTTGGCTATAAGATGAAACTCAGCACAGATAACCATTTTATTCTCGAATCTTTCTATGCCTTAGTTCCTTTTTATGACCAGATCCAAATCGCTCGAATTTCAGCTCTCTTCTTAGATTACTTACCTCTTGACTCTCACATGCCTCAAATTATAAGAGAAGACCATTCCTTGGCCTATGATGAAGAAATTCCAGATATTGAACAGAAGTTTGAATCCTTTGATTTTGTTGAAAAGAACTATGAAATGGAAGTCTACTTCTTAAACCTAATTGAAATAGGAGATGTAGAGGGTGCCAAAAAACTTACTAGTGATCTCAATAAAACCATTCAGCTACCAACCAGATTTCCAAACGACCCACTCCGAGAGTCAAAAAACATGTCTATCACCCTAAACTCCATATCCCTACGTGCTGCACTCAGAGGCGGCTTGCCTCCAGGTATTGCTCATAGTCTATCTCACAATTTTGCGATACGTATTGAGTCACAAATATCTGAGGACTCGATTGCTCTCTTAAACACTGAGATTATGATGACCTATACTGAATCAGTCAGAACCTATGCCCTTAAAGAATATTCTGAATCAATTAAAAAAGCGATCACTTATATACGTAGGAATATTGTAAAATCAATCCAGTTAAAGGATGTTGCTAATGACTTACACCTAAGTAAGGAGCATTTAAGCCGTCAGTTCAAAAAAGAAGTTGGACTTGGCTTATCTGATTATATTCATAAGACGAAAATAGAGGAATCATGTCAACTGATTAATAGCAATAAATATACAGTTAGCGATATCGCATATACTTTTGGCTATAGTTCTCCTGCCCATTACACAAAAAATTTTAAAAAATTTATGGGTGTGCCACCCAATAATTATATGCAAGAAAAAAAGAACCAACAAAGTTAAATTTGTTGGTTCTTTACTATCATATAAATGATTTACAAAAACCCAATACCTGTAATCACAAAGTAAGCACCAAAACATACTACAAAGGAACCTATACCGAGTATGATACTTTTATAAACTTTCGGACTCATAATCTTGTGACTCTTGTGCATGGTAAAAGCCACAAAACCAAACCATACAAAATCTGATGCTACATGACCTAGATAAACTAGCACTATACCGACAAATCCTAATGTTGAAACACTAAGAACCAGTGCCAAACCAACACTAGCCCACCAGATAACATAATATGGGTTGCTGATACTTACTGTCACCCCTTTAATCATAAGATAATGCCACTTATCACTTGTAGTTTCATTACTTATAGACTCCAATGATACTTCATTTCTTTTTGCCTGTAGGAACATCTTCAGACCCATATTAACAAGTACAGAACCACCTATAATACCAATAACAGCAGAAACCAAAGGATTGGTCATAAACTCCTTCAAACCAAACATAAGCAAAGTTAAGGTCACTAAATCAAGTATTGCATGGCCAAGTGCAAGTAATAATCCACCTTTCAAACCCTTTTTCAAACCAGTATCTATTGTCATACCAAGCAAAGGCCCTGGCATTAAAGCACCTGAGAAACCTATTGCAAAGGAAGATAATGCTGCTATCACATAAGCCATTTAAATCTCCACCATTCTTTACTCTTTCTTTTATAGTAACGCTTTACCTTGGTGGTGTAAAGTGGTGACTTCGAATAATTCTTCAATATTTTGACGATGAAGGTCTAAAGACGGCTCTAAAACCATCCAATCAAAATGTTCTATACAATCTGCCAGTTCAATCTTAGCAACCACTTCTAGGGTTTCATTTAAGGTGATGGACCTTTTAATCTCCTTATTTAACTTGCTAATATATGAAAGAGACATTCTTATAATCTCATCTGCCACCATCACTTTACCATGACCTGGAACTATCCAATTAAGATCCATTTCAGATAGTTGCTCAATGGTTCTTGTTAACACCTGAGGGTTTGAGCCATAACAAAGTTGTGGTGGTAGGCAACTATAGATAACGTCACCCACTATCAAGACTTTTTCATCACATACTAAAACACTTATGTCTCCATCAATATGATGTCCAGGTGTTTCTATTACTTTCACTTCTTTCTCACCTATCCACATAGACCCCTTCGATGGGTTTCTAGGACTAATAACCGAATCTGTTAGCTCCTCAAAAAGTGATAGATTAGCGACATGATCTGGGTGATTGTGTGTAATCACTACATGTTTTAACTTAAGCTTATGCGTCTTGATATAGCTTAGAAACCTTTCTGCTTCTGGCAACTCAAGACCAGTATCAACCAACATTGCTTCACCATCAGAAACAATCAAGGTCATATTACACTCTTCAAACTCACTTGTACTGACTTTTAAAGATTCGCTCAAATCAAGCCAGCCGGCCATAGGTTCTAGATGGGATACTTGATTTATACGACCACGCTTATTCTTTAACCAGTTCAGTGTTTCAGCTACCTCTACATCGTCGCTTAGAACCTCCATATATTTAGCTAGTACAACTGCAAACTCTGCATAGGCCTGTCCTTGGGCTGTGATAATTTGCCCATCAACAACCACTTGATCATCTAGCAAAACTGCAGACTCGTAATAAGGGTAAACCTCATCTCTTTCTTTTACACCCGAAGTATTACCTGTACATTTCACACCCTCAAGAAGACCCATCCCTGCAAGTAGCTCTGACCCACCACATATACCTGCAATAAACTTATCGTTGTCTATCATCATTTTGAAATATGCCTTCAATTTCTTATCTTCATACATATGACTTGAATCACCTCCTGGAACAATCAGCATATCAATGCCTAGAGGATCTAAATCATATATTTTTTTATCGACCATAAACGTTTGATTGCCAATGCCCTTATAAGGCTTTTCCTCAAGTGCCACATACACTATTTCGCACTTTTCAAGTAATAAAACTGACAAAGCTATTTCAAATTCTGCAAAACCCTCATAATAAAATATGGCAATTCTCTTTTTCTTTGACATCATTATTTCAGCCTCCACCTTATCTCATCAAGCTATATTTTCCCTGCTTTACTAAAAAGTATGCGCTATAATATATTGAATGTCAAAATTCATTACACTATTTATTGTTTGCGTCTGTCCCCATCCCCCACTCTACTCTATTTTCCATTGAGTCTCAATATTCATGAATTATTAATCATTTACTACAACATATATTATAGCTATAATGAGTATATTAAAATTGTCACATATAGGAGGTGTATATCATGCAACTGAACCAAACATTATTTGAAGACCTATCATCATTAAATATCAAGTTTAGCATTTTACCTATAGAGCATCTAGATACATTACAAAATCGAATGGCTCTATCTGCAAACTACTATCCTCATGAACAAGAGCCTCTATTTAGCTATAACAAAGATTTTTCATATGATATTGCCTCTGATATGAACTCCATATTAACCATAGCAATTTACCAACCCATTCATAAAGTTTACTTTAACTATAATGATTGTAGGATATCAACGCTTATTCCACCAACTTATTTAGCAAATCCTTACATGGGTAAAACTGCCAACTCCCACCACTTTCAAAAATTAGATTATAAAGTCAAGGAAATTCTACAGCATCACAAGCACCACATGACGCCATTAAACATACCAACAAAGTTAACCGCAGTCAGTTCTGGATTGGCAGAATATGGACGAAATTGCCTTTGTTACGTCAATAACAGTAGTTTTCATTGGATAAAGTCCTATGCGACTGATATATCTATTGATCCTGATGACTATCCAATATTAGATATTAAGCTTATGGACGCCTGTAAAAATTGTAACAAATGTATCAATAATTGCCCCTCGAATGCATTGTCAATGGAAAACGGTTTTGTCAATATCAGCAGGTGTATCACCCATTACAACGAAAATTCAGAAGAGATACCAAATTGGTTACCCAAAAACTGGCATAATTCTCTAGTTGGCTGCTTGCGCTGTCAAAGCGTATGCCCTCTAAACCGTCAAGCCCTAAAAGACACAAAAGAATTAGTCGAGTTTAATGCTGAAGAAACTAAGATGATTCTTGACAAGGTAGCTGAAGAAGATATGCCAGATTCACTTGTAGATAAACTCAGAACCATTTATATTCTATGTGAATATGATCTTCTCGAACGAAACTTAAGGCTTCTAATTAGGGCTTAGATGATATACTAAGTTTTACTAATCATGTCTCCTATGTAAGTAAATCATATCCTAACAATTATTCCGCTTGAATTTTACAGTTATCCCTGTCATCATGGTATGAATCGATTTTTTTGAATTATGGTACTTTAGGGTCAGACGCAATATTCACTTAACTCATAATTGATTTTCTAGGGTCAGACGCAATATATACTACTATTTATATTCATAATCAATGAAAATTGATAAATTAATGAACAGAATCTGTTAGTACTTTATATGTGGGTTGTCACACCACATTATATTTTCCCAATGATAAATAAGTGATAATAAAATTGTGCATGACTAAAAACGCCCAATACTCGGACGTATTCAATATTCATCATTTATTGTTGACACTTGTTTAAAACTGTATTGCTTCTTTTATCCGTTTAAATAAATCAGGTTTCATCTCAAATTCCTCAAGTCCAATTCTAGCCAACCTCCCAATAGTAACACTTGTCTGCCCTTTGAAGTATTTGGTCATCTCGATTAGTGATAGATCACAGTAGATTCTTAAGGTTGCTGCAACGATACCTTTGAATGTTCTGTATTTATTTACATACTTTGTGTGTAATATATGGTCACTTTCCATTGATAGTAACTTTGCAAGTATGCTAATAACCCTCTCTGGGTTTTCTTCTCGGTCAAAAGTCTCCTTGTCGCTTTTATAGTCACCTTTTCTCATGGCTACTTTTAGCTCTTCTTCAAACTGGTCATGTTCTTGCATCTGTATTTCAAGAAGTGATAGATAATGTTTATGGGCTGTATTATAAGTCCCTCCCATTCTGTTGAAGATATAGGTTGGACTGGCTATCTTCTGTGCTTTGGTTGGATTGATATAATCGCAAATGGAACTATAAGGATAGTCTTTAATGCTTCTGTAGCCCTTGTATAGAAGGTCCTTCGCATTGTTATGGATGTAGGTGGATGTTCTAAGTAGTTGGTTTAGGTCTCTAATGATGATGTTCTTAAAGCGTGATGAGATTAGCGTTCCTCTTCTCTCATATTTCTTGTTATACTCTATGGCATATGGGTTGTTGATCTTAAACATGAATTTTGATATATCACCACCTCTTGGATGAACCAGCATATGAACATGATTGTCCATCAGGCAATAGGCTAGGATTTCAACTCGATAGATTTTTGCTGCTTCTTTGATCAACCTTAGAAATAATTCTTTATCTTCTTTGTCATTGAATAAGTTACGTTCTGGTATACTACGAGTGATGATATGGTGTGGTAATTTCTTGGCTTTGTCTCTTTTTTTTCGTGACATTATAATAGACCTCCTCTTGATTATGAATACTCTCTTAAGTATTGTATCAAGTTG